>Ga0208235_1000315_pt1 | contig 11900 bp, 20 predicted proteins | sample LakMenEpi22Oct12_FD_150727 | JGI IMG/M metagenome (GOLD analysis project Ga0208235, IMG submission 150727) | Freshwater microbial communities from Lake Mendota, WI - 22OCT2012 deep hole epilimnion (SPAdes) | ecosystem: Environmental > Aquatic > Freshwater > Lake > Epilimnion/Euphotic zone ... | reverse complement strand
TTATAGACAACCAGATTCAATCGAATGGAGAGTAAGGATATTTAAGAATAAATGCGAATCCGTTAAATATTATATAGAAATATTGAATACAAAAAGAGCTTATGCAGAGTTTAGAAAAGTTAGAGAAATAACAGTAAACAGAGATCCTATAGCATTAGCTAAAACATTAGACAATTTTTCTACAAATAAAGAGTATGAAAAGCATGTAATTGAGGTTATAAGGAATTTAAGAAATGAATCTAAGTAAAAGTTTTACGTTAAATGAATTAACAAAGTCTCAAGAAGCTACGAGACTAGGGATAGCTAATACTCCAAATGAAGAACATATTTTAAACTTAAAATTGTTATGTGAAAAAATACTTCAACCTATTAGAGATTTTTATGGTATGCCATTATCAGTTAGTTCTGGGTACAGATCTGCAAAATTATGTGAAGCGATAGGTTCATCAAGCAAAAGTCAACACACGAAAGGTCAAGCCGCAGATTTTGAGATCTTTGGTGTTGCGAATAAAGATTTAGCAGATTTTATAGTTAAAAACTTAGATTATGATCAATGTATACTTGAGTTTTGGAATGAAAATGAGCCTAATTCTGGATGGGTACATTGCAGTTTTAATAGTTCAGGAAACAGAGGACAGTTCTTGAAAGCTGAGAAAGTTAATGGTAAAGTTATCTATTCAACAATGAATTAACATGCCAATAGGAAGAGCACAAATAGCTAAAGAAGTAGAAGGAAAGCTCAGAGGAGCTAGACCATCAAGAGCTATGTTAAAATCAAAAAGAAAAAAGAAGAAATAATGGCTAAACTTTGCCCAAGAGGAAAAGCTGCTGCAAAAGCAAAATTTAAAGTGTACCCGAGCGCGTACGCGAACATGTATGCTAGTGCAGTATGTTCTGGAAAAATTGTACCAAGTGGTAAGAAGAAAAAAATGATGAAGGGTGGAAACGTTTCACAGGAAAGAAAGAAAGTTTCAAATTACGAACAAGGTGGTGTCGCAAAAGGTTGCGGAGCCGTGATGGAAGATCGAAGAAAAGTAACTAAGAAAAATTAATATGGGTTTACGTAAATGGGTACAAGAAAATTGGGTAGATATTGCAAATCGTAAATCTGATGGATCTTATCCTAAATGTGGCAGAAGTGGTGGAGAGAAGAGAAAAAATTATCCAAAATGTGTACCTATTGCAAAAGCTAGAGCCATGAGCCGAGGTCAAAAAGCTAGTGCTGTAAAGCGAAAACAGCAAGCAGGTAACACCGGACCACGGCCAAGTAATGTCAAGACAATCCTTAAAAAATCCAGTCGCTAAAAAGCTCGGTTCTAGACTATTTTACCCCAGAGTGGTAAAATCTAAAAAATTATACAATCGTAAAGTAAGAGATAAAAATGCCTGATAAAAAAACAAATCAAGAAAAGTCAGCGATGGATGTTATTAAGGAAAATACCACAAAAGACGCTGCTAAGATATTCACTGATGAAAAGATTAAGAACAGAAATGAAAAGAATTTTAAAAAAACAGGGCAATATTTCTTTAAACTAAGAGGTGGTGGTATTGCGATTAAAGGAACAAAATTTAGAGGGGTATTTTAATGGCTACATCAGGAACAACTAGTTTCAATCTATCCATAGAAGAAATGATCGAAGAGGCTTATCAACGATGTGGTCTTGCTGTTAATTCTGGTTATGATTTAAAAAGAGCAAGAGTTCTTTGTAATTTAATATTTTCAGAATGGGGCAATAGAGGAGTTCATCTTTGGAAAGTTGAATTAAAAGTGCAAGCTTTGAGCACTGGAGTTGCTACTTATAGTGTCGTTTCTTCAGTTAGTGATGTTTTAGAAGCTTATATTTCATCAACTTCAGGAACAACAACGAGTACTCAAGATGTGTCTTTGTCAAAGATTGATAGATCAACTTACGCATCATTGCCTAATAAAGGTCAATCTGGAACACCTTCTCAATATTATGTAGATAGACAATTAACGCCTACAATTACCTTATATCAAGCACCTGATTTAAATACTTATACACATTTGAAATATTACGCTCTTGAAAGAATAGAAGATGCCGGAACTTATACTAATAATCCTGATATACCTTTTAGATTTTTACCATGTTTAGTATCTGGTCTTGCTTTTTATATATCACAATCAAAAGCACCACAAAGAACCGAACAATTAAAAATGTATTACGAGGATGAATTACAGAGAGCCTTAGTCGAGGATTCTCAAAGCGCATCTGTATTTATTTCTCCTGCAAACTATTATCCATCGGGGTCATTCTAATGGGTAGATTCGCATCAGGTAAAAGATCAATGATGAAATCTGACCGATCAGGTCAGTCTTTTCCGTATCAAGAAATGATTAGAGAATGGCAAGGATCAATGGTGCATATTTCAGAATATGAACCTAAACATCCACAATTAGATCCAAAAGTTTACGGAGCTGATCCTGAAGCATTATTAAATAGTAGAAACCAAGATTTTCAAACACCTAAATTGGGAAGAGGCGCAGAACCTACAACAGTTGTGCCACCGAATACTGGTTTATTCGCAGATTCTGGTGGAGCTGGAATGGCTACAGCATTATTAGATTTACCAGGTGATTTTGCATTTTTAACAAGAGGAATGATTCCATTAAACCCTGATCAACAAGCTAATGGCAGAATAGCTTTAATAGCCGTTGGTTCAATAACTGTGAGTATAACATAATGTCTATAACTTACGCAAATTTTGTAACTCAAGTAAGAGATTATACCGAAGTGGATAGTAATGTTTTAACAGCAACTATTATTGATGGGTTTATCAGAAATACCGAATTAGATGTAGCTGGAAAAGTTGATTATGATGATTTAAGAAAATATGCCGATTCAACATTTACTGCTAATAATAAATATTTAGATATACCTGCAGATTTATTAGTTCCTAGAGCTTTGTTCGTAGCTACGACTGGAACATTAGCATCTGGTACAGTTGAATATATGGAAAAAAGAGATCAAACTTTTATGAGAGAGTTTAATTCATCAAATGCTAAAGGAGTACCTAAATTTTACGGTAATTGGGATGATTTTACTTTAATTGTAGCTCCAACGCCCGATCAAGCTTATCCTGTGCAATTAGAATATATAAAAGAACCACCTAATTTTAATGCAACAACTAATACGTATTTGTCAACCTATGCAGAAAATCTATTATTATACGGTGTATTATCAGAGGCGTTTTCTTTTTTAAAAGGACCTATGGATATGTACAATTTATACAAAGGGAAGTATGATATAGAAGTTCAAAACTTTGCTCTTCAACAAATGGGTAGAAGACGAAGAGGTGAATACGACGATGGAGTGCCGAGAATAAAAATTGATTCTCCATCACCATAATTTAAGGAGATAAAAATGGCTATAACAACAAACGCAATTTGTAATTCGTTTAAAGGACAAATTATACAAGGTCAGCATAATTTCACATTGACGACAGGAAACAAATTTAAGTTAGCAATGTATACGACAGCTGCAACTTTAGGTGCATCAACAACATCTTTTACAACTGTAGGTCAGGTATCATCTTCAGGATATACATCAGGTGGTAAAGCACTTGTTAATTCTGGTGTTAAAGTATCTGGTGCTGTTGCAATCACAAACTTCAGTAACGTTTCTTTTACTGGTGTAACATTGTCTGCACGAGGTGCATTAATTTATAACACATCAGCTACAAATAAAGCTGTATGTGTATTAGACTTTGGTGGAACTAAAACAGCAACTGCTGGAACTTTTACAGTTCAGTTCCCAGCATTTACAACAAGCGCAGCAATTATTAGAATTGGTAACGCGTAAATTTTAAGGAGGGCCAAGTGGCAGATATTATATTTTACATATCACCACTTGGTGCTCATACCATGTTAGGAAAATAACATGGCTGACGAAACAGTAATCATATCATCACCTGGTTTAGTCACTTGGGGCAGTGGTACCTTTGGTGATGGTTCTTATGGTGGTCAAGAATTATCCTTAGGTTTGTTACAAGGTACAACTACAACTTCAATTGATGTTGAAGTAAGTGTTACAGGAACTCAATTAGCATTTGCAATTAATTCTGTAACTATAGATATTGGGGTTGAACCTTTAGTCACAGGTTCACAAATTAATTTAACTATTGATTCTGTTATTGCTTCAATTCCAGAAACAGTAACTGTTTCTGGTTCTCAAATTAATTTAACAGTTGGAAATGAAACGGTTGATATTCAACCTGATGCAGGTTGGGGTGTTGCGGGTTGGGGTGTAGTTCCTTGGGGTGAAGAACCAGATGTTATTGCAACAGTTACAGGAACAGCTTTAGCTGCTTTTGTTCATCCTGTTGACACAAATGCAGATGGTAATGAATCTGTAAACGTAGATGAAGATGATGATATTGTTATATATTTAAATAGCGTCACTTCAACTGCTGATGCTAATGTAGATGTCACTGGATCTCAAGTAAATTTAGTAACGGGATCTTTAACCATAAGTGCAAATGCAAGTGTTGACGTAACAGGTTCACAAATTAATTTAACAGCAGGTTCTGCTACAGCAGCAGCTGGAGCTTCTGTTGATGTAACAGGTACACAAATAAATATAATAACTGGTGAGGTAATTGAAGTTATTACAGTAGATGTATTTCCTATAGGATCTCGAATCAATATAACAGAAGGATTAGCCGGGGCTGTTATAACTGGAGATGCAAATGTATCTGTTACAGGATCTCAGATAAATTTAACCGTAAACCAAGTAGGAGTTTCCGCTGATGGTAATATAAGTGTTGTTGTTGATGAAAATCAAATAAATATTGCAATTGGAAATGAAACTACATCATCCGATGCTAATGTAACACTTACCGGTTCTCGAATTAACTTAAGTACAGGCCAAGTAGATATTGCATTTGGTTACGACGTTACCGGATCTAGAATAAATACCCTTATAAATTCAGTAACTGTTACTGGTAATGCTAATGTAGATGTTACTGGTATTCGCTTGAATACTTCAATAGGATCTGCTAATGTAACGGCTTGGGCAGAAGTACAAACAGGGGCTAATAATATTTGGACTCCGGTTGACTTAGCTGCATAAATGTATTATTTTAATTAAATAGGAGCATAAATGGCATCAAGTTATTCTACAGACCTCAAAATAGAATTAATGGTCACTGGCGAAAATGCTGGTACTTGGGGTGATAAAACTAATGACAACTTAAACGTAATTCAACAAGCTATTGCTGGATACGGAGAACAAAGTATAGCGGGTAGTGCTCAAACTACAGCTTTAACAATTGCAAATTCACCAACATTATCTGTTGCAAGAAATATCGTAATAAAATTAACAGGAACAATTACAGGAAATCAAATCGTAACAGTTCCATCAGGAATTGAAAAAACTTGGATTGTATCAAATGGTACAACAGGTGCATTTACAGTAGAATTTAAAACAGTTAGCGGAACAGGTGCTACTTGGTCTACAACTGATAAAGGAATTAAAATATTATATTCTGATGGAACAAACATTAACTCAACAGACTTAAGCACATTATCTGGAACAGTTGCTTCTGCACAAATTGCAAACCTAGCAGTAACATCTGCTAAACTTGCGTCATTTGCAGTAACTGAAGCAAGACTTGCATCATTTGCAGTTACAACTTCAAGACTTGCAACAAATGCTGTTACAGCTATTAAAATTGCACAATCTACAATTACACAATCAAAACTAGCAACAGGTTCTGTTGGAGCAGATCAATTAATTGCAACAGCAGTTACTCCAGGAACCTATACAGCAGCTACAGTTACAGTTGATGCTGATGGTCGTATTACTGGCGCATCATCTGGATCAGCAGGTGCTGGTGGATTTGTACCAACTCTTTTACAAGCAGGTCCTGCATCTGGAACATATACAGCCGCACCAACCGCAAATAGATTAGCGATATATATGTATGCCGGAGGAGGAGGAGGAGCTGGAAGTGGTAATGCCGATAATGCTACAGGTGGTTCTGGTGGTCCTGGTGGATATGGATTTTATAATAAACCAATTACACAACCATTTGCTCAACCTTATTCAGTAGCTGGTCCTGGACCAAGAAGAGGAAGTGGTGGAAATACTACAATTGCAAACGTTGGAACAGTAAATGGTGGTGGTGGTGGAAATTATGCACCTGGTACTGCTAATGGAAATGTAGGAACAACAGGAACTGCCCCTGGAGCAACTTTAGGTATGTATAGTCCAAGTTCTTTTTTCTTGGCATCTTTTCCAGGTACCGGTGGGGCAGGAGTTGCTGCGCCTAACCCGTCAGCGGGAGTAGGTGGAGTAGGTTATTTATTAGTTTTAGAAAATACAGGAACATAAAATGCCATATTTTATTTTTAATAAAAATCAAGAAAATATTATTGGATCAATTTACAAAATTTGTGAAAATGAAAATGATTTAAATAATTTAAATATTATTAAATCGGACTATAAAATAATAGAGGATTCACAAGAAAATTTTAATGCTGTTAAATATGGTACAAAATTCCCTGAAAAATTTAATTCTAATAATATTACTTATTCAAATCATTCACCTTCTTTTACTAAAGAAAATTTAACTATTTATGTAAATTCTTTAAAAGAACAAATATTACAATTTATTAATAACAATCCTAATCATTCATTATATAATCTTTGGAATAATTATTTTAATCAATTAAATTCATTAAATTTAAATAGTATTGAATATCCTTTAAATAAATCATTAGAACAGTATTTTTATGATTTAGGACAACCCTCATATAATATTTTACAACTACCTTAAAAAATGATACGAAAGTATCATGTTTGATAAAGAAATAGAATTTAGTGCTCACGAAGATTATTTTGCATTAAAAGAAGATTATCCAATACCTGCAAAATTAAACATACCAGAATGGTATAAAAATTTAGAACATACTATAATAAATAGAACAGTTAAAGGATGCATGCCTTTTTTAGATTCTTTAACAGCTGGGTACATATTAAAAATGCCTCAAGATTTTTATATTAGACACAACGTAGATAGTAAAAATGAAAAAGGAGAAAACTTTAAAGACTGTTTCCAAAATTTTGGATTACAAACTTGGAGAGAAAGAATTAGCGCAAAATTATTAAATTTAAATGCAGGAGTTGATGTACATCCAACCGTACAAGTAATGAATTCACCTTTTGTTGAAAAAAATAAAAATTTACCATTACATAAAATCTTAAACCCATGGAAAATAAAAACACCAAAAGGATATTCTTGTTTATTTGTTCCACCAATGAATACTTCTGATGATAGATTTTCTATTATCCCTGGAATAGTTGATACAGACACCTTCCCTAATGAAATTAATTTTCCATTTGTGGTTAACGGTGATAAATATCCTATTTTAGAAACATTAATTAAAAAAGGAACCCCTTATGCTCAAATAATTCCTTTTAAGAGAGATTCTTGGAAAATGAACCTTAAACCTAGAAAAAAAGAAGAAATAGTAAATTCAATGGTTTTTTTTGCATTAACTATTATAAATTCTTACAAAGAAAAATATTGGAGTAAAAAATCATGGAAATAAAAAATTTTATAAAAATATACGATGAGGTTTTACCTTGGAATGTTTTATCAAATTTAATTAAATTTGCTAATGTTGCGAAATTTAAAGATGCTGAAATTGGTGGCGAAAAAGAATATGTAAAAAATTTTAATGTTAGAAGAACTTATACTTGCCCACTATCTAATATGAGCAACTATATTTCTGATGTTCATTGGTTTAATTTATTACATTTTTATTTTAATAAAAATTTAAATAAATATAAATTTGATTTAAATATATTAGATTATAGTTATAAAAATATTTTTGATATTGAAATTTTAAAATATGAAAACACTGGATTTTATACATGGCACGTAGATCATTTTGCAGAAATTCCAAGAACAATGAGTTGTATATTGCTTTTAAATAATGATTATGAAGGTGGAAATTTATGGTTTAGGAATCCAGATGGATCAGGAGAATGGGAAGTAGATGTTAAACCAAACAGAATGATTATTTGGCCTAGTAATTTTTTGTATCCGCATACAGTTAAACCAGTGACGAAAGGAAAAAGGTATTCAGTTGTAGCATGGGCACTATAAAAGATTTTAAATATAAATTAATTAAAAATTTTTTAACAAAAGAAGAGGTTAAATTATTAACTGATTATTGTAGGATTAAACACAGAATAAATTTTGATTCTTTTGATTCTCAACAAAATGATAATGGAGATACTTTTTTTTATGGAGACTCATTAATGGAATCTTTAATGGTTAATAAATTAGAATTAATGCAAAAAGAAACAGGACTTGAATTACTACCAACCTATGCATTTTGGAGAATGTACACAGTAAATGCCGATTTAAAAAAACACACCGATAGGGAATCTTGCGAAATTAGTGTAACGGTTATGATAGGGTCTGATAAAACACCTTGGCCAATATATATGAATGGAGCAGAAATTAATATGGAACCAGGCGATGCCGCAATATATTTAGGTTGTGAAATAGAACATTGGAGAGAAGAATTTAAAGGAGATTGGCATGCTCAAACTTTTTTACATTATGTTGATAAGAATGGACCTAATAAAGAATGGTTTAAAGATAAAAGATTATTATATGGAGTACAAAAATGATTTTTAAACAATACGAAGACGGTTCATGCGATATTGTTTTTTCAAAAAAAGAAAGATTAAGACTTTTTTTAAAAGGAAAACTGCACTTATCAGATGAAAATTTAAGACATTTTGGAAATAACTTAGTTAAAATTGTAGCAGATTGGCAATTAAAATTTAAGGAAGAGATAGCCAATAAACCAACTTTTACAGATACAAAAATAAAATCTGATTAGATGATTGAAGTTATAAAAAATATTTTACCAAAAGAAATTAATAAAAAAATTATTTTGTTTTTATTGAAATCAAGAAATTGGGGAATAGCAAAAGATAAAGGAGGAGAAGTAGAATTATTAAATGAATTAATTGGCACATCTGGAAAAGATTACGGTTTTTCTTTACAAACTCTTGATGTTAAAGATGGAATATATATTGAGGGACCATTAAATTTATATGCAGAAATAATTTATGAAATAATTAAAAAACATACAAAATACAAATTTTTAAAACCAATGAGGTTTTATTGGAATTACTATAATAATTTTTCTCAAACATTACCACATAAAGATAGAGATGAGAATTTTTATTTAAGTTTTGTATATAATTTACATGACAATGATGGAGGAACAAAAATAAATGATGAGTTTTTTAAATCAAATTCAGGTGAAGCTATTTTATTTCCAAGTAACTGTATGCATGTAGGTATTTCTTCATCTAATACAAAAGGAAGATTTAATTTAAACTGCATTGTAGAATTAGAGAGATCTATATAATTTTACATGAAAAATATTTATTTTTTAATTGGTTTACCGAGAGCTGGAAACACTCTTTTAGGGTCTTTATTAAATCAAAATAAAAAAATTTCTCTCACTGCAAATACACTACTTTGTGATGTAATTGAAAATATAGAGTCTCTTAAAAATTCTTTAATTTTTAAAAATTTTCCAGACCATAATTCGTTGGATAATGTAGTTAAAAATATATTTAATAACTATTATAATGATTGGAATGCTGAACATATTATAGATAGGGGACCTTGGGGCACACCTTCAAATTTACAAAATTTAAAAAAAATAATCAATAAGCCTAAGTTTATAATATTATATAGACCTGTTTTAGAAATATTGGCTTCTTTTGTAAAAATAGAAAATCCTAAAAACGTTGAAGATGCATGTGATGATTTTATGAATATGAATAAAAATTCTATTTTACTTAAAAATCTTTGGTCGATATATAATATTATAGAAAATAAAGAAAAGTTTTTAATTTTACACTATAAAAATTTAGTGGAGGATACTCTAACGGAAATAAAAAAAATTTATGAATTTATCAATGTTCCTTATTCAGAAACTAAATTAATAAATTTTGATAAATTTAATGCAAATAATGTAAGCTATGATGATTCTGTTTTGAATGCAAATATACATGAAATTAGAACAGATAACATTTCATTTTCAAAATATGATATAAAAGAAGTTCTTTCAAAAAATATCATAGAAAAATATTCTGGATTGGATATTTTATGAAAATATTAATATTTGGATTACCTGGATCTGGCAAAACTACTTTTGCTAAAAAATTAGTTGAGAATAAAAAAATACCACACTTCAATGCTGATGATATTAGAAAGCTATTTGAAGATTGGGATTTCACAGAAAATGGCAGAAGACGACAAGCGAATCGTATGATGACTATGTGTGATCTTGCAATTAATCATGTAGTTGTAGATTTTGTATGTCCATTTGAATCATATAGATCTTTTTATGATATGAAGATTTGGATGAATACAATTGATAAAGGAAGATTTGAAGATACAAATAAAGTATTTGAAAAACCTAAAAAAGTAGATTTCGAAATAACTGATTTTAATTACGATAGCATAATAAAAGATATACAAAATAAATTATTATGAAACTTAAAATTAATAGAGTAGTCAAAAATTGGAAACTTGCAAATAATGTTGCAATTGAAAATAATACATTTAATGATAATGGTTTTGGCAGAAGATTTAAAAGCCAAGATTCTGCTAATCATTGGGAAGAAGCTTTCGCTGAATTTGGATTAAAACCACATTGTATTGAGCCTAAATTTAAAAATTTTATAGGAAACCATTTTAAAGATGGTGCCGCCGTTCATGAACATACTGATGAAGCACCGGAAGGATTTGTACATACAAGATGTAATTTAATGTTAAAGAAACCGATTAAAGGAGGGAACCCAGTATTAGATGGAGAAGAAATTCAAGTTGATAAAAATGATTTATGGTTATGTTTAGCAAGTTTAGAAAAACATTATACTACACCAGTTGAAGGCGGAGAAAGATTAATTTTTTCTTTCGGTGGTTTAGTTCCTGTAGAACAAATTAAAAAGATAATAGCATGATAGATTATTCAAAACCTACAGCACAAATGTTAGGGAGATGGCAACCATTTCACGATGGTCATTTAGCTTTATTTAAAGAAATATTAAAGAAGACTGGACAAGTTGTTATTATGGTAAGATCAATGCCACAAACAGAAAATAACCCATTTGTATTTGAAGATATAAAGAAAAGGATAGAAGAAAAATTACAAGACTATGTAGGTAAATTTGATGTTGTGAAAGTACCAAACATTACCAATATATGTTATGGTAGAGATGTTGGTTATAAGATTGAAGAGATCGTGCTTCCAAAAGAAATACAGGAAATATCAGCTACAAAAATTAGACAAGAAATGAAGAAATAACTCCATATTTCATCTTAGTTGAATATAAGGTATAATGATTTATGCCTTTAAAAAAAATACCAGTAGCTCCAGGCTTTGATAAGCAAGATACAGCATCCCAAGCAGAAGGACGCTGGATTGATGGAGATAACGTACGTTTTCGTTATGGTAACCCTCAAAAGATAGGGGGTTGGGAGCAGTTATTATCAAGTACACTAGTAGGTGCTGCACGAAATCAATGGATATGGGCAGATCTTAAAGGTAATCGTTATTCAGCTATTGGCACTAATAAAGTATTAGTTATTTATTTTGAAGGTGCATTTTATGATATTACACCTGTTGACGCTACTCTTACAAGTTGTACATTTAATACTTTAAATGGTTCTACATCGTTAACTGTTAACAAAGCAGGACATGGTTTAACTGTTGGAAGAATTGTTAAATTTACTTCAGTAACACCACCTACAGGAACAACCGCAGCAGACTTTACAAATTTATTTGAGGTCATAACAACACCTTCATCAAGCACTTTTACAGTCACTTTACCAAC
>Ga0208235_1000314_pt1 | contig 11956 bp, 29 predicted proteins | sample LakMenEpi22Oct12_FD_150727 | JGI IMG/M metagenome (GOLD analysis project Ga0208235, IMG submission 150727) | Freshwater microbial communities from Lake Mendota, WI - 22OCT2012 deep hole epilimnion (SPAdes) | ecosystem: Environmental > Aquatic > Freshwater > Lake > Epilimnion/Euphotic zone ... | reverse complement strand
CCTGCACCTCCTATTGTAGAAGAACCTAATGTAGAAGAAGAAGTTGTAGCAGTACCTCCTGCAGAATCAATTATTGCAGAAACCAAAACTGCGAAATAATTATAAACATATTTAGATAATAACTATATTTGTGAATAAAATAAAATAATATGATTACGTTAAACGAACAACAAGTTAAAGAATTAGAGCAATTTATTAACACAATCCCGACTGCTTATGGCTTACCATTATTGCAGTTCTTAGGTAAATTAGCGCAAGAACAAAATCCCCAAACAGAAGTAAACGAAGATTAAATGACCCAAGATAGCAGTCAAGCATTAGTTAATACAGGTATAAGCCTTACGGCAGCCTCTTTAACACTAACACAGGTACAACCTTTTGTAACTTTAGTAGCGGGTTTGACTGCTATTATTTCAGGTATCTTTGCGATTCGTTATTATTACAAAGCGACTAAAAAATTTAAAGATGATGAAATTTCTTAATAGCATTTATGGTAGTTATGTAAAAGTATTCCTTTCTGCAGTTCTTACAATGATTATTGCTAAGGGGAATATTTATCTAATAACAATAGAAGAGTGCATTAGCGCAGGAGTTATATCAATTTTGCCTATTATTATAAACTATCTTAATCCAAACGATACAAGATATGGGAAATAAGACTAAGATATTTGCAATATATTTAATATGTTTATTCTTAATTATTGCATTTAGCTGCAATCCTATTCTAAAAGCAGAACGTAAAGTTTTAAATAATGTAGAAAGTAGCGAAAGAGTTTTTAGAGAATTAGAAAAAACAAGACCTTGCGCAAACGATACAACGATTATTACAAAAAATGACACTACATTACTTGTTGATACCATTATTAACTACAAAAGAGACACAATTAATATTAATGGGGTTGAATACATAACTATCAAAGAAGAGCCTAAAACAATAGTTAAGACAGTTACAGTTCATAAAGTACATACAGGATATATTGTAGATACAAGAAGATTAGGTATTGTGCTTGATTCTGTGCGATATTATAAGGTTAATGCACAAATCAATAAAGAGATAGGCAATAAATGGAAGTGGCGATTTTGGGGCTTATTAGGCATTTTAATTGGATTCATATTAATTAAACGATTTGTATGGTCATATCTGAACATCTTACATTAGCGGAGTTAATCCGTAGCGAATCAGCAAAGCGCAACGGCATTTCTAATATGCCACCACCAGAACATATTGCTAATTTAAAACTTTTAGCAGAACATATCTTTGAGCCTATTAGAGCCAATTTTAGATGTCCAATTATAATTTCAAGCGGATACAGGTCAAAGGAATTAAATGCCGTTATTGGCGGTGCTAATAAGTCGCAGCACTCATTGGGGCAAGCCATTGATATTGATATGGATAGTACAACCTATGATGTTACCAATGCAGATATTTTTAATTACATAAAAGATAAACTTCCTTTTGATCAATTGATCTGGGAGTTTGGCAATATATTAAACCCTTTTTGGGTACACGTTTCTTATTCAGATAGACACAGAAGGCAAATTTTAAAAGCAACTAAAATAAACGGGATTACACAATACAAACAAATATAATGCTAAAAACAAAACGCAGAAGGCTTTTCTTTGACATTGAGACAAGTCCTAACATTGGCTTATTTTGGGAGGCAGGATATAAAAAAAACATAGATTATTCAAACATAATTCAAGAACGTGCAATCATTTGTATCTGTTATAAATGGGAAGATGAAAAAGAAGTTTATGCTTTACAATGGGATGCAAAGCAGAACGACAAGCGTATGCTTGAACAATTTATTGAGGTTGCAAATGTGGCTACTGAAATGGTTGGACATAACGGGGATAAATTTGACTTGGCTTGGATCAGGACAAGGTGCTTGTTTCACAATATCCAAATGTTCCCAAAATATACAACTATTGATACTTTAAAGGTTGCCAGGCAAAAGTTTAGATTTAATTCAAACAGGCTTAATTATATAGCGGATTTTTTAGGCATAGGTCAAAAGATTAAAACAGAATATAGCCTTTGGAAAAACATTCTATTGCATAAGGATAAGACAGCTATGGAGGCAATGATTAAGTATTGCAAAAAAGACGTGGTATTACTTGAAAAAGTTTTTAAACTTTTAAGCGCACATATAGAGCCTAAAACGCATTACGGAGTTATATTTGGACAGGATAGAGGTACTTGCCCTGAATGTGGATCAGATGATTTAATTAAAAACAATAAGGTAGTAACTGCAACAGGCTTAACCAGGATTCAATATAAATGCAAAACTTGTAATCACTATCATTCTAAAACTGATAAATAATGTCTAAAATTTTATATAATATAATAAATGATTTAATAGATCGCGAGGAAAAAGGATTAAAAGAATACTTGACTACTATGGACAGAACGGATCTTACAGAATTAGAATGGTTGCAACACGCTTACGAGGAAGCATTGGACTTGTCAATTTATTTAAAAAAACTTATAAAAATTAAAACAGATGAAAATGCCAAAAGGATTTAATAAATGGACGCTATGCCAACAAGAAGATTATTTTTCTAAAAAACTTCAGGAAGTACACGAAATTGAACAAGAGATTAGAAATGTTTTAGCAAAGATTCGTGGCGGCAATAAAATGGAGTTTAAAGAAATAGAAAGACCTGATGAAATCATTTTAAAAGATTTATAATGTCAGACGAAAAACAAGAAATAAGCGAGGAAATAGAATGGGAAGATGCTGAAACAACCACGCGAAGTGATTTAATTAGCTGCGCCTATTATGCTATTTCAGCCGTAGAAGATATTGATTTGACTTTAGTTTCTAAGATGGAAGCTAACAGGATCAAGACAATTAGAAGGCAGTCTTTGGATATTATTGCAAACGTTATCGGGGAAATGCACGCTGAAATCTTTGATGTTGAGGAAGATATATAAATAAATAATTATATATAATGCATTGCCGCTTATAAAAAGTGGCTTTTTTTTGCAAAATAAATTAATAAAGTGTATAAAATATGGATAAAAGTTGTATATTTGTAATGCCGTAATAAAACCATACGGCATAAATACTATGAAAAAATTTGAATTTATTTCGGAAACGAAATACAACAAACCAGATGATCCTTATTTTTACACAAAAGAGGATGGGTATTTTGTATCTGATTCTGGTAGCTATGACAAGGATCAAGCCTACGAAAAGTTTTTAATATTAGCACAGGGCGGATCTTTAAAACCGGCTACCCAAGTACTTGAGGAAAAATTTTTAGAAACAAAAGATTAAACAATGAATACATTACACCAACTATCAAATTTAAGGGATAAGGTTAGTTATTATGAATGGCTATTTGATATAAGCGATAAATCAAATGCTCAAAATAGATATGAATTGTTAAAAAATGCGCGTAAAAATTTAAAAGATTTTAAGGCAGTTTACTATCCACATTTATTGCAGCAACCTAAAAACCCATTTCCAATAATACCTTTTACCCCTATGTCTGAATGGACAGAAAAATTTGAGGAGTACGGGGATATGTATTAAACTTAAAAAAACCAATATGAACTTAGTAAAAATTCAGGCAGAATTAAAAGCGCCAAAGGGTCAAGTAAATAAGTTCGGCAATTACAGGTACAGAAGCGCCGAAGACATTATTGAAGCCGTTAAACCAATTATTCACAAATATAATTGCTTTTTAAATATTAGCGACGAAGTTTTACAAATTGGGGACAGGGTATATATTAAAAGCACGGCATTTTTAATTGACGGTGAAACAATTGAAACTGTTGCAATGTCGCACGGTTGGGCGCGCGAAGAAGAAATAAAGAAAGGAATGGACGCAGCACAGATTACAGGATCAGCGAGTTCATACGCCCGAAAATACGCCCTAAATGGTTTGTTTGCAATAGATGACACAAAGGATGCGGATGCCACGAATGAGCATAAAGACGAGGTTGGCGAGGAAAAGCGTATGAAGTTAATTACTCTTTTAGAAAACACTATCTGGGATGAAAGCCTTAAAAGCAAACAAGCAATTAAGATAAGTGCCTTTACTACAAATGAGCAATACGACAAGGCTTATAGAATTATATTAGCTAATCAAAACCAATAGTATGGAAAATTATCAAGATAAAGGATTGCAAAGCCTTTTACCTATGGAAAGGCAGATGATATTGGCAAAAGTATATCACTATGCTTGGTACAATAATGAAGCATACGATCAATTAATTACCTTTGTAAACCATTGGGAAAAACATTCAGAATTTAAAGCAGTATTTTTTAATCAGGATTCAGAGGAATCCATAAACCAAATATAAAATGTCAGAAGTAAAAAAAGAAAATTGGGGTGCTTGGAAAAACACTACCAAAGACGGAAAGGAAGTAATTAAATTTTCAATCAATGGTCAGCGTTATAATATGTGGGTTAATTCTTACAAGGATAAGCCCGCGCAGCCTGATTATAAGATATATGAAGATAATTACGTTGCGCCTACGGAAACAAAATTAGCTAATGATGATTTAGAATTTTAATTATGGAGTATAACAATATAGTACAATGTTATAAAGATCAGTTGCAAAGTTTACGGATGTTTCATAAAGAATTAGTAAAAGCTAATTTGATAACAGATGATATTGCAATTGGATCTGTACCTACAAGCATTATGCCGCATAGATTAGTTGAATTAGTTGAGGATGTATTTGACACAAGCATCCAGATTAAGAACAGAAGGCAAAGCGTTATTTTTGGACGCAAGGCAGCGGCTTATATTCTTAAAAAATATACTCAATTATCCCTTAATGAAATAGCTAAGCATATCGGAGTTGGCGATCATACGACTGTGATTTATAACATAAAAACGGCTGAAAATTTAATGTTTACCGAAAAATGGTATAAAGAAAAAGTTGATGAAATTGAAAAAGAGATTGAAAATTTTAGTAAGTTTGTAAAAGAATAAAAAAGCGTTATGGTACAACGCAGTTCAAATATATTGGATCAAGGGCAAGCAGATAGTACCATTATCTGTAAGCCTGCGATCCATTTTTAATTTATGTCAAAAGATCCCGCAGTGCTATTTTACACAAGTGATTTTCTAAGTGGTACGTTTACAATGACTGACGAACAAGTCGGAAAGTATATCAGATTGCTATGCCTACAACATCAAAAAGGCAAGCTAACTGAAAAGGATATGCTAAGCATATGCAAAGCATATGATAATGAAATTTACGAAAAGTTTGATCAAGTAGATGGGTTTTTTGTAAATGACAGAATGTATAATGAATCCATAAGAAGGTCAAAATTTACAGAAAGTAGGCGAAATAACGCTAAATCAATAAAAAATGATAGCATAAGCGAAGCAAGTGCTAAGCATATGCATAAGCATATGGAAACTGAAACTGAAACTATAAATGTAAATAAAGATATATTTATAAATAATATAGAGCCTTATAAAAATTTATTAAATGAATCATATCAGGAATTTATAGATTATTGGACAGAACCATCAAAAAGTGGTAAATTACGCTATGAAGCCCAAAAGTTTTTTGATATTAAACGCCGAGTAAATACCTGGCTACAAAATAAAAATAAATATGGAAATTCAAAAGATACTGACGCAACTGCCGCAAGTCGCAAAAGAATGGATGACCTTGCAAAGTGGGTTAATAGATAAGGAAGATCTACCTATCATAGAAGCCTTTAAAGGGGATAAGTTAAACCTTATCAGTCCTGTAACGCTTCGTGAGAATTTAGCATATATCTTTACTTTAATTGGATTAACGCGATTACCTGATAAAATTGAATTAGAAGTAATTGAAGATTTTATACGATCAACTTATCCTTTTTTTACAATACAGGAAATGCGCATAGCTTTTAAAATGGCGGTTCAAGGTAAATTTGATTGCAATATTGAGCATTACGAAAAGTTTAGTCCTAAGTACATATCAGGGATAATGAATGCCTACAAATCAAAAGCTAATCAAGTGCGTAAAAATATCCCGCCACCACCAGAGCAACCCGTAAAACAATTAACAGAACAAGAAATTGTGGATTTTACAAAAGAAGATTGGTTAAATGGTAAGCGTCAAGATTTTAATCGGGTATTTAATGCAGACAAAGTTTTCAAGATCCTTTTAAAACAAGGGAAGTTAGCTTTTACACAGGATCAGATATTAGAAACAATAAGAGTAGTGAGGGAAGATAATTTATACAGGTTAAATAAAATGCATCCTTTGGACGCAAAAAAGTTTAGTCAGGATATAAAAAGAGAGGATTTTATTGAATTACAATGTAAAAAATTAGCACTTGTCAAATACTTTGAGGGTTTTTCAAGTTAAGTATACTTATTGTGGTAGCCTTAAATATTGTTATACTATTAATTTTTTTGACTGCTATCCTACAAGACAGGATGCTATTGATGGCATAAATAGGCTTAAATTTAAAAAACAATTTTACGAATTACTATGGACATATCGGCAAACGACCTAACAAAGTGGGCTAAAAAAAACCTTGAATATGCGGGATTCAGGTTAAACAGAGTAAACAATATTCCATACGGAAAGCGTAAGGGAACGATACAAAAGGGATGGGCTGATCTGCAAGGTTATAACGATAAGGGTATTTATGCAGCTATTGAAGTTAAAAAAATAGGGGATAAATTAAGCCTGGAACAAAGGGAACGATTAAAAGATATTTACGAATGTGGTGGAATAGTTTATATTTGTACTGAAATAGAAAGCAAACCCGCATTAGTTGAATGGTCAAAAATGAAATTTTAGAGCAGTATTGGACTTCAAAAGAAGTCAACGACGCATTTGATAAGATGCATCCAGAGGAATTGCGCTATGATTTAAAGGCAGAAGTTTTTTTAGTTCTTTGCGAAATGGAAAATGATAAGTTAGTAGGTATGTTTGAAAGGAATGAGTTAAAATTTTATATAGTTAGGATAATGCTCAATATGATTAAAAGCGACCGAAGTACTTTCTATAAGAATTACAGAAATTACACAGAGTTTGTGGATCAGGATTTTGTTTCAGATGATTACGATAAAAGTATGTTTGAAAAGTTAGAAGCAAATATGGAAGGCTTGCATTGGTATAACAAAGAGATTTTAAAATTATATGCTATTGACTTTAAAAAGAACGCTAAAGAATTAAGCCGTAAAACAGGCATACCATATATGTCAATCATACGGACGATAAATAAAACCAAAAAACAAATGAAAACAAATATTAGAAAATGATTTTATCAATTATAACTGCTATCTGTGCATCATTATTTTTTATTGAGATTCATAACCTACAACATAAATGGCGAATTAATTTCAAGCCCTTTAATTGTGGAAGTTGCTTGGCTGCGTGGCTTGCGCCAATACACTATTTCCTGCCTGAATTAATCCAGAATATTACAAGTACAATGTTTATAGCAGGATTCTTAGCCCCAATAATAACAAAACTAATGTGGTCTTTATGGAAATAAAACAAGAGCATAGGGAATGGCTTATAGCTAACATAAACAATTATGAATGTGCTAAAAACGGATACATAAGAAATCTTGAATTAGATGACTTAAAAATGTACGAACATATTTACAGAACGTATTTAGATCCTAATTTTATAGTATCAGTATGGTGCGGTGCTTGTAAGTTCGAAATGGTAATGCGATTATATCAATGGTTTGAAAAACAATAATATGGCAAATTTTATACACCCAACCGCCATCATAGGCGATAACGTTATCATAGGGGATAACAATTACATTGGTGCTTATTGTATTATAGGCGATCCCGCAGAGCATAAAAAATATTGGGATAAAACAATAGGGAAAGTAATCATAGGAAATGGAAATATGATAACAGGCTTGGTTACTATTGACGCAGGAACTGAAGATATTACAACGATTGGAAATAATTGTTTTATAATGAAGCACGCGCATATAGGACACGATTGCCATATTTGGGATAACGTTACAATAAGCTGCGGGGCAAAAATTGGCGGACATTCGGTTATAAAAGAATATTCAAACATTGGATTAAATGCAGTATTGCATCAGTTTAGTGTAATTAACGAAGGTTGTATGATTGGCGCAAGTGCTTTTTTTAAAGGGGAATCAGAATCATTTAGTAAATACGCGGGCGTGCCTGCAAAATATCTTTCACCAAATATAAAAAAATGAACGAATTTGACAAGTGGCGTGAACACTACGATACAATGACAATTGATGAGCAAATAGCTTATCATAATGAATTAGAAGCACGTTATCCAGAGCAGAATCATTATAACTATGAGAATGTAAAAGAAGCGTTATTACTATGCACTAAACCAATAGTATTGGAGTTCGGCATCTGGAAAGGCGATTTAGCCAAACAAGCAATGCAAGACTTTAATATATCAGCCTGGTATGGTATAGAAATTTGCGAAGCTGCAATTCGTTCAACTAAATGCAAAGAAGTTAATTATATTTTGCCTACAAAATTTGATTGGTTTAAAGATAAAAGAACAATAGAAGCAGATCTTATTATAGCTACTCATTTTATTGAACATCTAAGCAATGACCATTTTGAAGATTTAGCTAAATATTGCAAAGGAGTTAAATGTATTCATTTTGAATCCCCATTAACAGACGTAGGGAATGATTGGGATGGATATGTTGGTACACACAAATTAACAATAGGATGGAATAAGATAAATGAAATAATGCAAGTAAACGGATATACTTTAATTATTGATAAACCAGAAAGCAAAACATATATATTAAAATGAATGTAGCTGTAATTTTATTAACCTTAAATAGAAACGATTTAACAAAGCGCGTGATTGATCATAATTTTTTTAATTCTGGATATGATGCCGATTGTTTTTTAGTAGATAATGGTAGCAATCAAGTTCCTTATGATTTATTTAATTGGACAAATTGCAATGTAGGATATAAAAGAGGAATAGGCGCGGGAGTTAATGCAGGGCTTAAAATGACAAGGGGATATGATGGCGTATGCTTATTAGCAAATGATATTTTACTTCCTACCAATTGGCTTAAAAATTGGGTTATGTTTGCGCAACGTGTGTCAAAAACAGGCATTATTGGAATACATTGCGTTGAGGAATTGCCACCATTAGTTGACGGGATTCATAAAACCCACGTTCCTTTTGGCAATAATTTTATAACAAGGGAATTGATTGACACAATTGGCGGATACAATACTGAATACGATCCATACGGAATGCAGGACAGGGATTATGCAGAAAGGGCTATCATTGCGGGTTTTACTAATTACTATATTCCTGATTTAAGAAGTGAACATATTGGACACGATGTTGGGAATGGCACAGAGTATAGGGCTATGAAGGATGCAAGCCTACAAAAGGCGCAGGCGATTTGGGAAAAGTATCAACCTATATATCATACAGAAAAAAAAATTAGATGCGAATTTTAGCAATAACAAGTAAGCAAAGCGGGGTGGGGTATCATAGAATAATGATGCCGTTGGTTAATATGAAAAAAGATTATTGCTTGATTACGGATACGTTAAGCGAGGAAACATTTGAGGGGAAGTTTGATATTGTGGTAATGAATAGGATGCTTGCTAACATTAAACCAGAGCAGATGATTGAATGGCGCAAAAAGTATGGCTTTAAATTTGTAGTTGATAATGACGATTATTGGCATCTTGAACCTTCACATATACTTTATCAGGATTATATTTTAAAAAAGATACCAGAGCAGATTATAAATTGGATACAGATAGCAGACCTTTGTACTTGCACGCACGAAAGATTAGCAGAGGAAATATACAAGCACAATACAAACATAGAAATATTGCCAAATGCCATTCCATACGGCGAGGAGCAATTTATCTTAGATAAAAAGCCTTCTAATCTTGTAAGGCTATTTTGGTCAGGATCAGGAACGCACGGAAGGGATTTGGAAATACTACGCAATCCAATGAAGCGCATTAATTTCCCTGTAAGGACAATCATAGCAGGATACAATGAAGGGGAAAAACATATTTGGGATAATATGATTTGCGCTTTTACAAATGGTTTAAAGCTAAAGCCTACGATATATAACTATAACCAGGTAACGGAATATATGGCTGCTTATTGTGATTCTGACATAAGCCTAATTCCTTTGGTGGATTCTAAGTTTAATTCAATGAAGTCAAATTTAAAAGTATTAGAAACGGCATCAAAGAAAAACCCCGCTATCGTAAGCAATGTGCATCCTTACAAGGGCTTTTATCCCGCGTGCCACGTCAATAGCCAAAAGGATTGGTATTATTGGATTAAACTATTAACCCACGATCAGGCAGCAAGAAAGCAGTACGGAAATGACCTTTATGAGTATTGCAATAAGAACTTCAACTTACACGAAGTAAATAAGCAGAGGTTTGCTATTTATAGTAAATTGATAGGAAATGCCAGTAATTAAATGCTCAAACGGAAAATATAGAATTGGATCAGGTGCTTGCATATACGATACAGAGGAAAAGGCGCAAAGCGTATGGGCTGCAATTCGTGTATCAATGGTTGATAGTTACAAAGATTATCCACAAGCCGCAAGAGTAAACGCGCAAAGAGCAATAAATATTAGAGATCAATACGATCGTAAATGTGGAACGCCTGTTGGTTGGGCGCGTGCTAATCAATTAGCTAAAGGCGAAAATATTACAAGGGATACAATAGCAAGAATGGCAAGTTTTGAAAGGCACAGAGAGAATAGCAAAGGCGATCCTAAAAACGATTGCGGTGCGCTTATGTGGTTAGCTTGGGGCGGCGACGAAGGCGTTGCTTGGGCGCAAAGGAAACTTGAACAAATTGATAATGAAAAAGCACGTTAAAATATACCTGGATTATTTCGGTTACGGAATAGAGGACTTTATACCTTGTGAGGCTTGCGGATCTAAAGCAGTAGACATTCATCATATAGACGCAAGAGGAATGGGCGGATCAAACAAGGCAGATACGATTGAAAATTTACAGGCATTATGTAGGCAATGCCACGTTGTAATGGGCGATACAAAGACGCACTATGATTATTTAAAAGACATACATAATAAAAAAATAGATGGCAAAGGTTAAAAGTGATTCAAAAAAGGTTAATTTTGGTAAAAGGAAACGCGGACACGCTAAAAAGTCCTTTAACAAACATAGCCAAAGACCTAAAGCATATAGAGGTCAGGGCAGGTAAAATTTAAAACCTATGATAAAAAAAGTAAAGATCACGGAAGTAATTGCTAATCCTAACAATCCCCGTTTAATTAAAGACGAGAAGTTTAAAAAACTTGTAAAGTCAATACAGGATTTCCCTGATATGTTAAACGTGCGTCCTATTGTAGTCAATAAAGATATGGTTGTACTTGGCGGAAATATGCGCCTAAAAGCAATTAAAGAAGCAGGATTAAAAGAAATCAATGTTGATATAGTTGATTGGGATGAGCAGAAGCAAAAAGAGTTTATTGTAAAAGATAACGCAAGTTTTGGGGAATGGGATTGGTCAGACCTGGCAAATAATTGGGATTCAGAAGAACTTACAAATTGGGGTATTGATATTATTGGGTTTAGTAATGTAGAAGATTTGGGCGAAGATTTCAGTTTACCAAACGGGGATAAGTCACCATTTCAACAAATGACTTTCACTTTGGCAGATGAACAAGCAGAGCAAATCAAAAATGCTATTGAGGAAATAAAAAGCACGGAGGAATATAAATACGCTGAAACAATGGGTAATGAAAATTCAAATGGTAACGCTTTATATTTAATCGTAATGCAATGGGCAGAGCAAAGGAAATCTTAATAAAAGTTATACCGAGCAAGATTGCTAATGAATTTATAAAATTAAATCATTATTCAGGCAAGGTTGTGCCTAATAGTAAGTTACATTTTGGTTGCTTTTTAGATGGTAAATTGCACGGAGTATTAAGTTATGGCAGTCCAATGGTAAAAGCAAAAGTTATACATTATGT
>Ga0208235_1000313_pt1 | contig 11964 bp, 9 predicted proteins | sample LakMenEpi22Oct12_FD_150727 | JGI IMG/M metagenome (GOLD analysis project Ga0208235, IMG submission 150727) | Freshwater microbial communities from Lake Mendota, WI - 22OCT2012 deep hole epilimnion (SPAdes) | ecosystem: Environmental > Aquatic > Freshwater > Lake > Epilimnion/Euphotic zone ... | reverse complement strand
AATACTTCGGTGGAATACAATTATAATAACTATGGCTCAACAAATCGTTCATAATACAGGTGTAAACTATACTCTCTATTACAATGCTTTGAATTATTTTAAAACAATAATGCAAAACCATCCATCTATTAATGCAGTAACACAAGGTGATATTACAAAGATAGATACAGATGAGTTTCCATCATATCCATTTGGAAATATTTTAATAACTGAAAGTAACTTTGGTACTAATGTAACCAATTATACAATTCAGTTGACGATTGCTGACAAGATTAAAAATAAGAATAACGAAAGTAACGAAAGAACGAATAAACAAACTGTACCATTTTATAGAACGGATGATACGGTTGATATTCATGCAAACACATTGGGTATCTTAAATGACTTAACTTCATATACGCAAAGAGGAGTTGCAGGATTTGAGATAAACGGAGACATAAATTGTTCGGCATTCTCTGACCAGTTCAATAATGGATTGGCCGGATGGGTTGCAACCTTTGAGTTAACGACCCACAATGATAAAAATCGTTGTCTTTTTTTTTTAATTAATCCGTCAGGTAGTGGGTATATAATTGAAGATTGTGTAGGTGGTGATAGGTATAAAGCAGTATTGGATGAAACTGGAAGTATAGGTCAAGTCTTTATGAGTAGACCATTTCCTAATTCATCAGGAGACATAACTACTTACTATGACTATCATTGTTACACGATTGTAGGTACATTTAGTGGAGAAGATGATTTTGATTATGTTAATTTACCAGTATTGGAATTACCATATGATAATTTTGTGACATGTGATTATTGTTTATTGTGGGCAAATCCACAAATATGGAATACCACACCACAAAAATGGGGATTAGGAACGGATGTAGCATTTAGAAAGTGGCAATACGATTAAAATTATAAAATAAAAATAAATGGGAAGTTTAAGTAACTTATATATTTCATCATCATTTCAAAGTTTATTACACTTTGGTAGTAACAATACTGCATCTGTAACATTAACGCAAATTGAAGATGGATTTGGTAATGGATTAGGATTGTATCTTAATTCAATTGGTAGTGCTTCATTAGATGGTGATTTGACTGTTGGTGGTGACTTTATTGTTAGTGGAGCATTTGACATTGAAGGTAAAGTAACTGTAAATGATAATGTAAGAGTAAATGGTAATTTAGAAGTTAGTGGAGCAACTAATCTAACAGGTAGTTTAACAATATCAAATGCAATTACTGCATCTAATATGTTTATCACAAATGATTTAATCGTTAGTGGTACAATTAGTGCATTTAAGATAGTAACTACAATAGAAAGTAGTTCTGTCATATTCTCATCTGGGTCTAATATTTTGGGAGATAGCACTGCAGATACACAAACACTCAACGGAAGTATTATAATGTCAGGAAGCAGTTCTTTGACGGGTTCTATGGGTATTACAGGTGACTTAAATGTATTAGGTAACATTTCATCCTCTACAATTAGTGGAATTGGTAATGTAACTACTTATTCTCAAAGTGTAGATGCAAGATTAGATATAGTTGAAGCAACTGCATCTTTATATATTCCATTTTCAACATCAGTAGATAGTAGATTGGATGCAGTAGAAGCAACCGCATCTTATTTAAATACAACATTTTCTGCATCTGTTGATTTGAGATTAGACCAATTGGAGATTTGGAGTCAATCGTTAGATACTAACTTTGCTACACAAGCTGAATTAACTCAAACTGCATCTTTCTTACAAAATCAAATTAACCAAAAGTTAAATACTTCTTCGTTTAATGCATATACACAATCTACAAATCAAGTTATAGCATCATTCGCAACAACAGGAAGTAATAATTTTATTGGAAATCAAACTATCACAGGTAGTTTAACACTTTCATCATCTGCAGCAATTGAGTTAAATGTAATAGGAAATTCAACATTTAGTGGAAGCGTTAGAGGTATAACCACAACATTGAGTGTTGTATCTCAAACTGCTAGTATGGATTTAAGTTTAGGAAACTTTTTTGTATTAACTTTACCAACTTCATCTGTAACATTTTTGAATCCTACAAATATACAATCAGGCCAAACTATTCAATTATTAGTTAAACAACAATCACCAACAGGTAGTTTAAACTATTCATCTAATATATTATTTCCAACAGGTTCGGATTATTCAGCATCAGTATTTGCAAATTCACAAGATATATTATCATTCGTTTCGTTTGATACATCATCTTTATATGCAGTTAGTATCAAAAATTTAGTTTAATTATGTATATTCCAGTTTCTTATTGGCAATCACCGGGTGGTGGAATACCACATATGAAAGCAATGTATTTTGCAAACGCTGCGGGTAATTTTAATTACAATTATAATGCTATAACCTATACAACTAGTAGTATAGCTGGTAGAGTTATAGTACCAGTTTGTTTAGATGCTGAAGCAAACACAGCAACTGAAAAGGGAGCTATATTACAAGCGGGTGCATCTTTCTTTTGCACGGCTGAATTAAGTGGGTCAGGAACTTGTTGTATAAGTGCACCTCCAAAAACAGGACCAGAAGCTTGGTATATAGAAGTAGAATATCCTAGAAATATTGAATTGGGAACATGTTATTTTAATTATATAGACCAAAATGGAAACATAATTAATGATACATTAACATACGCACAATATAGAAAAACTATAATTGCTCAATCAAATCCATTATTTGTAAAAAGTGATAGTGCATTTTTTGAGAATTGGATGAAATGGAGAGTTATTGAAAGATTTCCTGGTCAAGTATTAAAATATCCACATTATAATGTACCATGTACATATACATTTCAATTAAAAAGAGATGACCCCACCGACCCTGGTAATTATTATTTTCCATATTTGACTTATTTCTCCGGGTCTATTAATGCCAGTAGTTATGTGGGTAAAATAAATAATATAACTTTTGCTTCTCTTAATGCAACTCTTAATATAGTTGCAAATAATCCACCAGTAGATGCAAGTTCACCAAATAATAGAACTGTGCCATGTGTTTGGATTACAAGCGTAGTTCCAGTACAGACTGCATTTAATTTAACATCTTGTCAATCAACACATAGTTTATGGACAACTTTAGACAATCTTGATGACTCGTATACGACAGGTAGTGTATTAAAAGTTACAAATACTGAATTAACTACTACTTCATCATGTTGGACTGTTAGTAATTTAACTTCATCATTAGCAGTTTCAGTTGCATTAACAAATGTAAATGTTAGCGCTTCATTTGGTACATGTTACACATGTATTTCAGGTAGTATAACCCATTCATTTGTGTCTGGAGCAAATGTTATCTATGATTTTGGTAATCCAGCATCATATCCTGGAAGTGGTAACACTGTATTTGATATATCAGGATATGGTATTAACGGTTCATTGATTAATAATCCAACTTGGAGTTCTACTAACGGAGGACAATTAAGTTTATCAACCGGTTCAGCTCAGTATATAGAATTTAACACTGCATTATCTTCTTCATTTACTACAATGGCGATTATTAAATGTAAACAATCAACTTGGACTAATTTGAATAATGGATATAGTGGATTCCCTTGTATAAAAGCAACTAATGGTGTAGTTGTAACAGGTGAGGTATCTAATGTAAAAGATGTTATACCTATAATGTATTATGGTGGTACCCCTGTAATACCATCTGGAACAACTATCATTCCAGCTTCTATTGATACTTGGAGAGCATATACATTTACTACAAATGGAACTAATTCACATATTATGTATCTTGATAATAATATAAGTGGTTCAAATACAAATACTTATACAAGAGGAAATGGAACTGTTAGTGGGGCTCTTATTGGCCACGACCCAGAACAAGGAGCTGCAGGATATTTGAATGGATATGTTATGGGATATTTACAATATAATAGACAACTTACACAAGCTGAAATAGACCAAAACTTTGCAGTATTTAGTAGTAGATTTTAATAAAATAAAATGCCATCATTACAAGACATAGCAAAACAGATTAGTTCTTTAGCACAACTAAACTTACAAAGACAACCTACTCGAGCAATCGACACAGGCAACTTACTTCGTAAAGTTAAAGCTGCAAACACTCCTGCCAAAATGGTAAAGGAGTTAAAGACAAAAGATGATTATTCTTTTGAAATTGAATTAGACTATGCACCCAACGGAGCTGAGTATGGTGAATATGTAAATGATGGTACATACAAAATGGATGCAAGACCATTTGCAGATAATGCAATAAATGACCCAACAGTTCAGTCAATGTTAAATCAGTATTATGAGGAGATGGTTGACAAACTTATAGTCGGAAATATAGCATCAGAATTAGACAAATTTGAAGCAGAATATTAGTATCACATACTTTTACTGAAAAGGTGGTTTTTATATAAACATAATACATAATGGCTTTATCATTATTACAGACTCCTGCAAGTTGTTCATTTGCACAATCACCAATTATATTTTCATTAAGTGAAAGCAATACTGCTACAACAACATCATCTTCATTTCAATATGTAGGTGAATTATATTATTGGCAAGGTGCACCAAATGCATCTTCTTCGGTAGCAGATTATACAATTGCAAAATTTCCTAATACAGTCGGTGTTGGTCTATTTGATTTGAATAGAATAATCAATTCAACACTTACAGATTATGCACAACAAAATACTTCAAATGTAGTTTACTTTGCAGTTGATTTTTATTTTCAATATCTTTCAGGTAGTACATTTGTTACGGGCTCACACTTAAAATCTGAAACATATAAAGCAGTCGATGGATATGGAATATTTCCTGAATCTATTGGACAACAAATGCAGACTACAACTCCTTACTGGCCATTACTAACCGATGGGCCGGCAACACAATCTGCATTTTTAGATAATCAAGGTTTATCATCTGTATATGGTGGAAACATAGGTGCAACTACACCTACAAAAATAGTTTATACAGGTAATACAGGTACGGGTGATTTCACATTAACTGCAAATGTTAGTTCTTCTGGACAAATTCAACAATATCCTATTGCACCTTCTCAACCTGGTTTTCCATTATCTACAACAGGATTAACTTATTATACAGTTCAACCTTACAATGGTGCATCTGCGTTAGGATTACCAATAAGATATGATATCAATTGTGAACAAAAATATCCTAATGTAAGAATGAAATGGAAAAATCGTTTTGGACAATTTGATTGGTTAAACTTCTATATGGTAAGTAAGCAATCGTTTACTACTGAAAGGAAAACTTATCAGCCACAATTAGGTACATGGGAAAGTTCTACATTGTCTTATCAAAATTACGATACTGCGAATAGTGCATACATTGTAGATTCTAAACAAGGTTTATCAGTAAATACATTTTGGTTACCTGAAAGTTATAACGACATTCTAAAACAATTATTAGTAAGTGATGAAATCTATTGGATTTATAATGAAGCAACGGGTGCATTAAGACCTATGACTATTGTATCTCAAAATATAGTATTTAAAACAGGGGTTGTCGATAAACTAATTCAATATCAATTTGAATTCCAATACGGACAACCTTATAAATTAATTATGTAATGGGTATAATCAGTACACAAGCGTTTACTTTTAGATTAATTGCAAACGGAACACAATTAGACATATTTGATGATGAGGATATAAAGTTATCTAATAATGTAACAGGCCTCTTTGATATAGGAGTTTTACCTGCTACATTCACTCGTCAAATATCAATACCTGGAACAAAAGTTAATAATGCATTTTTTGAGCATGTATATGATATCAGTATTGAAAATCCATTTTTATTTGCAACGAATATAAAAGTACCCGCATACATTGATTTTGATTCAATATATCTTATCGATGGTTATATACAACTTAACAAAGTAAATGTAATTGCAAATAAGTTTATTGAAAGTTATGAAATTACTTTGTATGGTACTCTTTCATCTTTTGCAAGAGATACAAATAGATTGTATTTAACGAATTTAACTTCTTTATCACAATATAACCATACTGCATCATTAGATAACATTTCAGCAAGTTGGAGTGGTAATCTTTTCAATGGTGATATAGTTTACCCCCTAGCAGATTATGGTAGTGGATATGCATTTACACAAGGTTCAGATAATTTATTTGGTATGGATGACCAGGATGGTGCATTGACAGTTCAAAACTTCAAACCAGCTATTAGAGTTAAACCTGTATTAGATGCAATCTTTGAAGAAGCAGGATATACTTACACATCTTCATTTATGAATCAACCATTTATAAATGATATGTATTTATTTTGTAATAACTCATTAAAATATCCTGAGTTTGCTGGTGTTGATTTGGAAACATATGGTAAAATAAAAGTAGGTGCAATATCAGGTAGTGGTATGACAGACATAACACTTGCATCTGGTAGTTGGACAACTTTACCTTGGTATAATGAGTTATCCGACCCACAAAACTTTTATACAAATGGTGCATATAGAGTTGAGAAAACGACTAACTTAAAAGGTGCATTAAATATAAATATAAATGTAAGTTGCTCGGTAAATAATATGCCAGGTACACTTACTGCGAATGGAACATGGCAAATAAGAATGCTAGAAACAGGTAGTTCAACTCCTTATTCTACACAAGCTGTATCATCGTATATTAATTTCTTTGACCAACTACAACAAAGTAGAGGTGCAACCGGTATCAATACAACATATGAATTAGGAAGTCAATTCAAATTCAATACTATACCAGCAGGTAATTATTATTTTCAAATAAGACAATCACCAAATAATCCACCACCAACTGCACAACCTCTTGTGACATTAGACCCAAAAGGGACAACTAAATCTTTTATAGAAATTAGAGAAGTAAATCAGGCAGCTGATGGTAGAGTGATGGATATACCTTCTAATATGCCATATGGTACAACAGGTATTAAACAGATTGATTTTATATTAGGATTGCAAAAGAAGTTTAATTTAGTAATTTATCCTAATAATACTAAACCTAATGAATTTATAATTGAAACATTTAATGAATGGTATAAAAGAGGTGAGGTAAAAGATTTTAATAAATACATTAATTTAGATGATAAGATAGAAGTAATTGCTGCAAATAACTTAGCAGTAAATAAACTAAACTTTGGTGATACATTAGACCAAGATTATATCTCTCAACAATTCAGTAAAGCTGCAAATAGAGAATATGGTAAAACATATTACATAGATACAACCAATTTTTATTCACAAGGTACATTTGAAGTTAAAACTACATTTGCATCTGACCCATTGATAAGAATTGCAGGAACTGGTTTATCAGGTAGTGTTTCTAATATAAACCCAACACCTACTGCATTCTTTGCAGGTAATGTGAAATTAAGTTCAAATCCTAATCCAATTTATGTATGTAGCTCACCGATTTCAACTAATGTATATACACTAGATGGTGCATTCACACCAGGTCAGATTTTATTCTATGACCAATATGCAACATCACCTGTAACTGGATTTAGGTGGTTTAGTAAAGGGCCTGGAATTTCAACAACTGCAGTTAATACTACAACCGGAATAATAGGAAGCGATACCTTTTACTCCTGCTAAAATAAAATATTATGAGTCAAATAATTCCAATATACATACCAACATTTATTAGTGACCAAAACTATAATCCTGCAAGAGTTTTGCCACATGTCTATTTTTACAATGGACTGATTGATTGTGAACAATATTGGATAGAAAGTGGTTCTGCAACTTTTGGTGGTGTAACATATGCACAAACCTCATTTCCATATTTCGACAATTATAATGTAGTAACAGGTAGTTTTCCAACGATAGATAGTGATAGTTTACTTTTTAATAATGAAGGAGCATCTTATGGTGAAGTACCAACAGGTAGTCTTTATACAAATTATTGGGAAACATACATATCTTTACTTTACAACCCTACAACAAGATTAGTAAATTGTTCTGCAATCATTCCATTGAAAGATTATTTCACTATGGAATTGAATGACATTGTAAATTTCAGAGGTAATTATTATCACCTTCGTGCAATAAACGATTATTCATTAAAAGATGGTTCATGTAATTTACAATTGTTAGGGCCGATTATTAGTGATACATTTAGTTCTGCGGAAGCAAATACGCCAACTACAACGACAACAACTACAACGAGCACTACAACAACGAGTACGACTACGACAAGTACAACTACTACAAGCACAACGACAACAACTACAACATTAGCACCTGATTGTGACACATATCAAATTACCAATGGTAGTGGATATACTGGATATTGGAGTGGAACTGGATGTGGTGGAAGCGGAGTTGGTGGAACTGTTGATGCAAATAGTACAGTATATACTGCATGTATTATTGATGGAACAATTGGAGGTAGTAGTAATTTAACATTTACAGTACAATCGGCTTGTTAATATGAAGTGGATATCTGCACAACCTGCAACAATATATTACGCATGGCAAGTAGAAGTATATGTAAATAATTTCATTCAAAATGGGGTTTCTCCTGCTGATATTCATGTTCTATTTCTTACTGATGGTGAAATACCAAAAGAAATTGAAGTTTTACAAAGAAGTTACCCTTTTATTGGATTTCATTTTTACAATGATAATAGGAATGATAAGTCTTATATTCCTTCTATATATTTTAATGCTGTAAAACAACACTTTAAAAAACATCCTGAATTAGAGAATGAGACAATAATGTTTCATGATAGTGATACAATATTATTAAAACCATTTGAACAAACTTGGCAATTATTAGGAAATAAGATTTGGTATTTTAGTGATACTAATTCATACATCAATTATGATTACATAATGCAGAAAGGTGAAGATGTTTACCAAAGAATGCTAGACATAGTTGGTTTAGATGGTATAGTACCTAAAATATGTAATTCAAATTCAGGTGGAGCACAACATTTAATTAAGAACTCTACATACTCTTTTTGGAATAAAGTTGAAAAAGATAGTATTGCATTATATAAAATGTTTTGTGAGACCGAACATCTATACCAAAAGAAACATGATGGAGATTATCCAATACAAAAATGGACTGCTGGAATGTGGTCATTACTTTGGAATGCATGGTATTTTGGAAATGAAGTAAAGGTAAGTGATAAATTAAACTTTTGTTGGGCAACTGATAAGATTGAATGGATGCATGATAAACAATTCTTACATAATGCAGGAGTGACAGAAATGGGTCAAAATTTATTTTATAAAGGTGGATATACAAATACCTTACCTTATGGTAAAAACCTCCTTATTTCACAGGAGTATTGTTCCTATGAGTATTATAAATGGATAGAGAAAGTAGCAAGTATTTCTCCCCTCACTTATTTATAAAGGTTTTAATGTTTTTACAATATGATAAAGAGTATAATAGATTTATTACAAACAAACGAGTTTTACGGAATAAGTGAAAATGTAAACATTGCAAAAGGTAAATACGCTATACCTTACACATTTAGAGATATAGGTAAAAATATTAAACGCAGATTATGGCCGATAAGAAAATCAAAGTAAAGGTTGATGTTGAAACCAACGCAGCCAATTCTATTGCAGATTTAAAAGCATTAAAGAAGCAATTGAAAGAAGTTGCCGTAGGTTCTGCCGATTTCAAAAAATTGTCTGCAGAAATCAGAGATGTAGAAGATGCAATTGCAGGTGCTAAATTGGGTGCAGAAGATTTTGCAGGTGCTTTAGAAGCTGCACCTGGTCCAGTCGGACAATTATTTACTGGACTTAAAAAAGTAGAACTTGCAACTAAATCATGGGGTGCTGCATTAAAAGCAACAGGTATCGGTTTAATCGTTTCTCTATTAGGAGGATTTGCTGCAGCTCTTTCAAAGTCTGATGAGACAATGAAAAAGTTTGAACCTATCCTTATTATGTTCGAACAGGCATTAAATGGTATATTAGGTGCATTACAACCACTTATAGATGGATTTATAGAATTAGCTATTGATGTAATGCCATATGTAACAAAGGCATTTAAAGTAGTTTATTCAGCAGTAACGGCAGTATTCCAATCAATAGGTAAGTTAGGTTCATCAATTGTAAAATTATTTAAAGGAGATTTCAAAGGTGCATGGGAAGATGCTAAATCATCAGTAACAGGATTTAGTGATAACTACGATACAGCAGTTCAAAGATTTGAAGTAGGTCAAAAGAAAATGACTAAAACTCAAAAAGAAAATCTTAAAGAACAAAAGAAAGATTTAAAAGAACATACGGATGAAACGAAAAAAATAAGAGAAGAGGAGTTAAAAGAATTAATGGATGGTCAGAAAGAAGCAATGTTGGAATTACTTTCTGAAAGAGAAGCTGAAGAGTTTAAGGTAAACGAACATTATTCTAGATTATTATTTCTTGCAACTAAATATGGTGAAGATACAACTCAATTAAAAGCTGCACAAGCTGATGCATTAAAAGAAATTGATGATAAGTATTTAGCTAAACAAGCTGAGTTAGATGAAAAGGAAAAAGAGAAGAGATTAAAAGATGCCGAAGAGTTTGCTAAATTCTCAATGGAACAATACGAAAGAATTAAGGAATTAGATGAACAAAGAAAAGACTCAGCATTCAAAACCAATCAAGCCGTATCACAATCATGGGTTGATTTAGGTAATAATATTTCAGGTATATTTGGAAGTTTAATAAATGTATTTGCACAAGGTTCGGCGATGGCAAAAGCATTCGGTGTTGCACAAGTTGCAATCAATGCTGCATCATCTATTGGACAAATATTAGTAAATGCAAGGTCTGCACAATTTGAATACGATAAAGCAATTGCAACAGGCAACGCTGCAATCTTAATGTCAATACCAAAATTAGTAAACCCAATCACTGCACCATTAGGTATTGCAGAAGCAGCAGCAGGTAAAGCAGCAGTTGCGGGTGGTATCGCAGGTAAGGCTGCATTGAAGGTAAATACTAATTTACAAATTGCAGCAGTGGGTGTTTCATCAGCTGCACAAATAGCTGCAATCTTATCATCAGGTAAAAGTAAATCATCAGGAGCAGGTGGAGGTGGAGGAAGCGTAGCATCCGCAGGTAGTGGAGCAATACCAAATGCACCGACTATTGCAGGAACTGCTGCACCACAAATAACTACAACCGGTGGTATGAACCCTACACAACAAATAGGAGAAACTATATCTGCATCGCAAAGACCTATTCGTGCATATGTAATTAGTGGAGATGTTACATCACAACAGGCATTAGATAGAAGAACTTCCAGAGCTGCAACATTTAGTGCAGGATAACTATTTTTAATCAAAAATTTGTTTTTAATATATGAAATTGTATGAACTTAAAATTGAAGATAATGAGGATGAAGTGTTTGCAATCTCTTTGGTAGAGAGTCCAGCAATCGAATCTGATTTTATATTCTTTGATAAAGAAGAAGTAATGTTTGCTGCAACTGATAAAGAACAGCAGATGTTAATGGGCCCAATACTATTGCCTGAAAAGAAAATATTAAGAGTTGACGGAGAAGGACAACCATACCATGTGTATTTTACTAGAGAGACAGTAAGGAAGATTGCACAGAATTACTTAATGAAAAAGTATACTGATAAAGCAACATTAGAACATGACATGAGTATTAAAGGTGTCCATCTCGTTGAGTCTTGGATTAAAGAAGGTAAGCTTGACAAATCAAATAATTATGGTTTATCAGGTATACCTGATGGTGCTTGGATGGGAATGTTTAAAATAACTGACCCAAAGATTTGGAAAGATTATGTGAAAACAGGAAAGGTAAAAGGATTTAGTATTGAAGGACTCTTTACTCATAATTTAATTCATGCATCAAAAGAAGATATTCTATTAAAAGATATTGAAGATTTGACAGAGCAAGAAGCAGAAGTATTTTTATCTACATTAAGAGCAATCATAAAGAAAGATAAAAGATATGGTAAAGGTCAAAGAATAGAGATGGAAAGTT
>Ga0208235_1000298_pt1 | contig 12253 bp, 5 predicted proteins | sample LakMenEpi22Oct12_FD_150727 | JGI IMG/M metagenome (GOLD analysis project Ga0208235, IMG submission 150727) | Freshwater microbial communities from Lake Mendota, WI - 22OCT2012 deep hole epilimnion (SPAdes) | ecosystem: Environmental > Aquatic > Freshwater > Lake > Epilimnion/Euphotic zone ... | reverse complement strand
ACCTCCCCGATGGGTACTAATCAAGAGAAAAGCACTCAATGACACAAGAATGGAAGACAGCCTCCTTCAATATATCGACAAAAAACACACACAAGTCGACTGGTACAGTACCATCACCACTCTACATAAAACAGGCAGCAAGATAGGCTACACATTAGACCACTACCGAAGAGTTTTACACAGATTCATCAGCTACTTCAAGCCAGAAATGAACCAACTCGGACAAAAAATGGGATTACATGAACTAGCACGCCTCCTAATGACATCAACTATGCCAGTAAACGACAGAGAAATGGTTATTCACGAAATTAAAAAACTAACAAGAAGACAAACAGAAAGCCTCCGCGTCCCAATGTCAAACCTTTACTCCCTAGCAACAACATATTACAACGACGACCCGGACGCGGAATCTCAAAGAAACAAGCTTTTGTTTAACGGACTACAACACTTCACCACAGGAGTCACAAAGGAAAAATTGACAAGACTCATTAAGTACAGCCAACTCCAAAAAATCAAATTAGATTACCACGATACTCTTGAAACATGCATATTATCAGAAAAAACCAACGGCGAACCAACAGAAGATCTACAATTCGGCCAATCAAAAGAAACAATACTAGTATTCCAAGCAAACATTGCACCTGTAGACTCGCTTTTAGACAATGATATAACCCCGATAGAATTTACCCTCGCAAACCCTAACAAAAAAGACAAAAAATACGGGGACACACCCAAAACCAAAAAACCCGACGAGAGACAACCGCACATACACGCAGTCAAAACTCGAATCGAAACCATTCCTCAACCAAGACAAAATGAGGACACAGAGTCTGAAGCATCAACATCTAGACATTCATCAAGGCGTCCCTCCCGAGAATCCTCCCGCCATGAAAGCTCACCAGACAGATCTAGACAGTCATCAGCAGAGAGACCGAAAACACCACCACCACCACCAGCCGAAGAAACTCCTTCATCATCAAGAAGATCCCGCTCAAAACAAAGAAGCGGACCCAAACAACGACGACATAGATCCACATCACAGAGCTCCAGATCACCATCCAGACAATTAGAGGTTGAACTATCTACAGCACCAAAAAAGAAACAAGGAATAAAGAAATGGCTACAAACAGAAAACCCAGCACGAAAATCAGAAAGAATAAACAACAAACTATACCAAATAACAACACTAGTAAATGAAATAAAAGCAGAAAAAACACCAACAAATTCCAGGAATAACTCAAGAGACAGCAGCTACTCCAGAGACAACTCAGACAGGCGAAAAAATCAAGACAGAGACAGAAAAACCAGCTCCGACAGACAAAGCCGAGCAGATTCCAGAGACAGACCACGACCAAGAGACAGATCCTCATCCAGAGACAGAAATAACTACAGATCATCAAGAGACAGAAACTCAAGAAGCAGGAGCCGCGAATCTTACAGAAGTTCCAGAAGCTCCAGAGATAACAGAGAAAGGTCAACAAGCAGAACCAGATCACCCTACAGCGACAGATATTCAACCACAAGCAGCCGCAGTAGATACCGATCAAGCAGCAGAGACAGATACTCAAGAGACAGAACACCCACCAACTACAGAACATCCAGAGACTCGTACAACTACAGACCAGAGTCAAGGTCAAGCAACTATTCAAGGAGCACCAGAGACAGATCATTGTCAAGAGACAGATACTCAGACAGATCACGTAGATCATACTCCAGAGATAGGGACAGCAACAGAAGACAACGCAACAGAACACCAGACCGCCAAAGTTCAAGAAGGTCACAATCACCCTATCAAAATAAAACCGTTATACCAGGGTTAAACTGTTCACCAAGCTATAGACCGGGTACTAAATTTTGTAAAAAATGTACCAATGACGGTCATGAAGAACCAGACTGCAGACAATACTACCACTGGGCACCCGAAAAATGCACAATATGTAATGGCGGATTCCACTTCAGAGATCAATGCAAATTAAATAATACCAAACGCTCTGATAGTCCAGGAAGACCAAAAAACTATTAGAGTTCGAAGCGAGAGGGCTTCAACGTTTCGAACAAAGTATCGAAGCCCACAATGTTAGGACAGAGGAAATCAACCCTCCTGTCCAAACTCCACAAGCATGCTGCGCATGCCCAGAAATTATTTTAGACCACATAAAACTCCACTCTATGAAATTTCCAAAACCAAGAGAACTAAAAAACAACGAATATCCAGACCTTCAAGAAGATGAACCAACATTATTAAGAAATCTTATGCAGCTAGCCAGACCCAGTGAAGGGTCACATATAGACATGTACTTAAATTCAACAATAAAATTTGTAAAAGAAAAGCAGAGAAAAAAGGCAAACGAGGTCAGGCTGAACAATGCAGCCTTCGGAAGCAATCTCTATTTTGTAGACATAACATTCCCCCCGTCTACAGAAAAATTTAAAGCATTAGTGGATACTGGAGCAAGTAATTCACTTATTCACGAATCAGTAGCAGAGAAACTCAACATAAATATTACGCCAACAACAATGAGACTATCTACAGCTACGGGAAGCAGCACAAACGCTATCACAGGAACAACACATTTAAATTTTAATTTATCACCTGACAATATAATACCAACAACATTTTGTACTCACTTTATAGTAACAACTAAGCTCAATAATCTTCAAGCGATTTTAGGAGCTGAATTTTTATTGGATATAACAAAAGTGCATAGTATCTCGCCAGCAAGTATAAACGTCATATACAATGACAAAAGAATCAAAATTCCTCTCGAAAAAGTGAACGCATGTGCATCTTCCGCGATGACATCCCTACTACAAGAAGATAAACAGACCCCCACCCCCGCAACAGAAGCTCCCACAGAAGAACTATTAACTGACACCCAAGAACCCCAACAACAGTCGTCATCAATCGAACTGAATATGAACCATAATATCAGAGACAACATGGATGAAGAAACGCTGCCCCCTTCAGATATTCTTTTTGATGATATGCAAGAATTAAAATTTGAACTATTAGAAAAGACAATTACTTTAGAAGCAGCCGACTACTCAGACTGCCCAGCAGAATATCTACACCCATTAAAAGACCTCCTTAACAAATTCTCTCACCGCTTCAGCAAGAGCAAGCTAGATCTAGAAATAACAAATTTATACACAGCTGACTTACCAACAAAAAAAGGAAAAATAGTTCAGCAAAAAGTCAGGAGACTCCCATTTCACAAATATGAATTCACAACTCAAGCCATTAAACAACTAATGCAAGCAGGGGTAGTACGCCCATCTGACAGCCCATGGAGAAGTAACGTTGTTTTAGTAAAAAAACCGACATCAGCAAATGAATCCCGAGACAACACCAAAGCCTCATATCAAACTGGAGAACAAAATATGTCAAAATTATATAGAATATGCCTCGATTTCAGAGAACTCAACGAAGTTTTAGAATTCCCACAACAAACCTCCTTTACCACAATAGACGAAATTCTCATGAAGTTGAAAGGAAAAAAGGTCATATCTCTAGATATCTCTAGCGCGTTTTTTATTATTCCCATACAGGAGAAGGACAGATATAAAACAGCGTTCTGGGTGAATCAAGACGCCTATGAATTTTGTAGCCTCGTAATGGGACTTAAAAGCAGTCCATACCACTTAGTGAAATTTATGGCCATAGCATTCTCGCAACAAGTATTTGACAGAATTAAAGCGACACTCACTCCAGAAGAGCAGACACTACTTCCAGCCTCATTCGAACAAATGATGTCAGCATATTTTGACGATATATTCGTATTCAGAGATACATACCAAGAACTTTATGTAGCACTAAAAGTACTATTAATAGCAGCAACAGAAGCGAAAATTAAATTTAGCAGCGAAAAGTCAAAATTTTTCACAACCAACGTCAAAGTTTTAGGCTATTCTTTTGACACATCCAACGTTCAATTAACAATGGACAAAGTGAAAGCAAGTGGAATAATGAATACAAAGAAACCTTCATCTCTCTATGAACTTCATTCACGTTTAGCAAGCTTTCAGTACCAATCAATGTTTTTACCATATCTCAAACACATATTATACCCGCTTAATTTTTTGCTAAAGAAAAAAGAATTCACATGGGGACCTATTGAAGAAAGAGCATGGAATTCCGCAAAAGCACTCAGCGTACTGGGACTGAAACTTACAGTTCCAAATCCAGAAGACGACCTTATACTAACAACAGACGCTTCAAAAGTCGCAGCAGCAGGATGTTTATTTAGAGTCAAAAACGGAAAAATGGAATTAGTATCAGTCACATCGAAATATTTTAGCACTGCAGACCTGGGAAAATGTTCATATGTGCTGGAAAGCATCAGCTTAGCTTACGCCCTCAAAGTATTCTCAGCATATTTATTGAATTGTCAAGCCTCCATCAAAATTTACACAGACGCAAGGTCATTAATATACGCAAAAAGAATGTCAACCCACAGCGTCCTCCTTAATTCAACGCTAAATTATTTAACAAACTTTGTATCCATGCTTAACATAAGCATATACCACATCCCCGGCAGCATAAATGTGTTAGCAGACGTTTTAAGTAGAGCCATTAGTGACAATTTAAATTGTAACATTCCACGCGAGCACCCAATCTCAAGAAAATGGGCAGCAGTCCTCCCCCCTCTGCCCCAGAATTTTGGAGTGTCTCAGGACACAATTTTCGAATTTCTCACTAGGCCATTAAGACCGGAACCCCAAGACATTCACGACAGAACACACAAAAAACTAAATGAGCCAAAAACAGTTCAAGAAATGTACGAAATGTCCCAGAAGCAAACGCCAGAAGAAAGATTTCACAGCGCACAGATAATGTTACATCAATGGTTAGCAAAATATGCAAAAAATCGAGAACCAAAATTGCATACTGCAAAAGTTTTTGCCACAAAATTAGCAATCGATATAAAAAAACATGAACTAGTACTTCAGAAAATACACGAAATAATGGAAACAGTTTACGCAGACTTAAAAGGAAAGCAAATTTACAGAGATATCCAGCGAAACCTCATGGAAGCAAGCAAACATTATTTATCATGTACAAAACAACCTTTGACAGGAAAATCGTTACAAAATTTCCACACGTCCTTGGAAAAATTATTCAAGCTTATCAGCCCCATCCAGCAAGAACAGCTACAATACCAAACAGAAAATGAAATCAAAATAAATTTTATTACCAACCTACCCAGTGTGCAAAACTATAACACTATAGAAGTCAATCCAAAAGTCAGATACAACCTTCATCCAACAGCAGAATTATCTCCAAAAATTTGCCTACAGTCAAATGGACTCGATATTCCCCTTCAAGAGGATGAAATCTTCGCACCCTACGAACTCAAAAAAGTGGACTTGAAAATCAGATTTCAATTTCCAAAAAATCATTGCGCCCTACTTATTAACAAAAGCTCAGCAAGACTGAAATACGAAGTAAACGTGCAGCTCGGACTTATTGATATCGGATACCATAATTATGTAGCAGCAGTGATCCAAAATATGACAGAAAAAGAAATAATATTGAAAAAAGGTACAGCAGTCGCCCAACTATTGCTAATCAAAGCAAAAATACCAAAATTCACCAACGAATGGCCGGAAACAAACTCTACACGCGGTGGATTCGGATCAACAGGACAAATATTCGAGAGAACAATCACCAATAATATAGTACAAGATTCAGTCCAATTTTTGTCAGAAGAAATTATGAAAGATGAAAACGACTTCCTTAAAATTGAAGATTATTTAGGACCCAGGAAAATAGGCATTAATAGCCTAGCCATAAATCTTATCTCCACTCCGATAGACAGAGCGCACCAGACGTTCGAGCTACAGGAATTTGAAAACGCACTGTTAGAAAAAATCAGTCCCACACTACAGTCAAAATTACCAACTATTCAACTATCGCAATCAAATCTTAAAAACCAAGATAAAGAAGAAAGAATCCAGTCAAGAGAAACAAAATTAACAGAACCATATATTACAGAACAAGAAGTATCAGCACTGCTAGCAGCCGACCTATCTATGAACAGAAAACTAACAGTGGAAAGCTTTCAATATTTTCAAAATATGGACCCAGTGATAAGCGCTATCAAGGAAAACCTAGTAGGAAAAAATACCCTACCAGCCTACACCATGAAAAAAGGAATAGTGTGTAAAATATTTAAAGAGACAGAGTCACAAGATCCGCGCCAAGTAATATATATTCCCACATCGTTATTAATACCAACAATTATCTATATTCATAAGCACTTCCTCCATCCAACAAAATCCCAAACATATAAACAATTTATAGAAACTTATTACCACCCTCAAGCACGAAGAGCAATACAAAGAATATGTAAAGCATGCATAGTATGCTCAGCTACAAAAAACGTGGAATATAAAAATATACCAGTAGGAAGAGAAAGAACATTCACGCCCACACAGCCAAGAGAAGCCATAAGTGCAGACATAATGTACTTGCCAAGAAGCTCAAAAGGTCATACACACGCTTTAATAATAGCGGATTTATACTCCCTCTATATCTCATTCATACCAATGAAGTCAAAATCAGCAGAAGCTACAGCTTCCGCATTGCGAAATTACATATCATTTATGGGAGTACCAAAAGTTCTACTTACAGATAACGACCCCACGTTTCGCTCAGAAGTGACCACATTGTTAGCATCCTTTAATATTCAACATCAAACCAGCTTTCCATATATGCAAAGAGGAAATACAGTCGAAAGCCAGGTGCGAAAATTCCTCAACGCAGCAAGAGCAGCTATCGCAGATAGCCCTATTGCAAAGCACACGGAATGGCACGTACTATACCCACTTATTATAGTACGCCTCAACACACTTGTTTCAAAATACGGCCTCTCAAGAGAATATGTCCATTTTCAACAAATACTAGAAACACACCTGCCACTAATCATAGATATCAAATTAGATCAAGATATCGAAGACGATCTTGCACAGACATCTCATAAATTCAGAGGTGCAATTCAAAAGTTCTTAAAAAATAAGAAAAAAGCGAAACTCAGCTACCCAGACAAAAAATCATACGATTTTGCTCTACATGAGCTTGTAATGAGAAAAGAATATACGCCATCAACACCTTTAAAACCCACGTATATCGGTCCATACAGAATAATGGAATTATTCCCACAGGGATCGTTATTAAAAGACCCCCGCACAGGAGAACAAATGTCAGTACATTTTGCAAATATGCGAAAATTATCAATGGATGAATTTATAACACTTTTACCAACACATTTTGACGCTGATATATTAAAAACATTAGGACTTTTCCGTTATAACAGAAAAGGAAACCCAGAGTCAATAAAGAAAGCTGAGGAAGCTGAGATAATAAAACAAAATACACTCTCAGAGGGAGAACAAGATGAACGCCGAGAACCAGACAACTGTTCAAGTACAAATGACACAGAAGAATTTTCTCCCCAAACAGCAAGAATATTAAGATCAGGAAGAAAAATAAATATATCAGTGAATACATTACCATCGAAATATTCAGGAGCAACAAAGGCTCAGTGGAAAACACTTCCAGTACCATGCCAACCAACAATAATAACAAAAAAACCTAGCACAAAGAGAATCGCTACAATCAAAACGCCAAACACACCATATTACGTGGAAGAACAGTTATTGGAACAAGATTCATTCTTATTCTCAACATCTATAGAACTAAGCGTGAACAAAATAAAACCAGAAAAGAACTACAAAACCCGTTATAAATCATCATTCCAATCTGACAGGAAAGGCATCCTGTATATTAATTTGCCACCCGAAGAAGATTCAAACAAAAAAGTCCGGTTCTCCCGGCTAGAAATCAAATTCTACTAAGAAACCATTATTAATAAGTACATAAGGTAAGAGGCCACGTGGTGTCCGGCCAACAGCGTACAGACTGCCTAGCGAGCAGCCCCAGCTGAGAGAGAAAGAGGAAAACACAAGAATATTATACACAAGAATAGTCAGCAGATATAAATAGTGTTTTTTGCCACGCGGCACGTCTATTACACGTGCCTCGACGTGACAAAATTCACGTACCTGCCCACCTTAAGGCAAACTGTTCAGAAGTATGTCTAAGGATATTATTGTGCATAAAATTCCCCCTAGCTCTCGCCGAGATACCTAGCCCACTGACACGAAAAAACTTATGCACATGAAGAAAAACAAATATATATTGTGACAACGAACACAAATAAAAACGTTGAGCCGACCAGATGCGGATACATCTGGCACTCAAGAAAAAATTTAAATATTGTATTTTAAGCACATCTAAACCACGATTACAGCACATTAAGAAGCCAAATTCAAATCCAACACAGTGTCAACAGATATGCCAGTAATATCGCTAGAACCAGCCAACGACCCATCACCATGGCTACCGCAAAATAGTTCCTCCATTGGAATATTATCCACCCCCTCCAAAGAGAAGGCCTCTCCAGACTCGAAAATCAAGTCCTCAGGAATGGTCTCTAAAGGGACAGTCACCTCAGAACCAATTTCAGGAACCTTTTCCACCACAGGTTCAAGGACATCAATAGAGGACACTCGCTTGGACGTGTCCTGGTCCTCACAGACAACCTCCTCCTTCCGCAAGCGAATGAAAATGCTGTCTTCTCTTACGTCCACATCAGCGACTAAAACAGGAAACACCACAAAAATCACGCTTAACAGAACAAAAATCAAAAAGGAAAATATCAAGAGATAAAATTGTGAAACAAAAATGTTAAATATTTACCAGTCATCGCCCACTTGTTTTCATTACGCAGAACAAGCAAAGCATCCACGTTTCGCTCTCGCATATATGAAGACATATATTTCTCCAAAATATGGCAGCGAATGGCGTCAACAAATCGACCCATATTTACAGCTCAAAATCTGCAGATCAACTAATCTCCACCAAAGGCAACATGGCATTTATACCCAGCAAAATATAAAAACAGATAAACAGAAGCCAGAACATGATCAATAAATCGCCAAAACACGGCAATAAATCCGAGAAAATTATCAACAACTTAACACTTTAATGCAGCCTTATAGAACATTATCACATATACACGCTCCTAAAACAAGCCATTAAAGCAATTTAATTGAAGAAGACGGCAAGAATTTTAAAATCCAGGCTCAGCCCGAGAATTTAGGAAATAACTCTCCTCCCTCCAAGAATCCTAATGGACATTACAAAAAACAAAGCATGCGACAGGATAAAAAACTGCCAGCTATTAAGCAGGCCGGTCACTAAGCAGCCAGCCTAAATAGCACACAGTGAAGGATACTTAGCAGGCACATCCTTGGGTATTTAAAGGAGCCGACTTCAAGCACAAAATCAGTACATCCTCAACTCCCTTTAAAGGAACACAGGAAGAAACCCATCAACATGTCCAGGCAGCTCATCGTCGGAAACCAGGGCCGCACCCACCAAGTGGGAGCATACCAAGGCAGCTTTAGGGGGCGCGAACGGATCGCGTACCAAGACCTGCCATCAATCCACGAAATAGAGCAGATACTGGAACAACTGACAGCTAATATCACCCTCAGGACAGAAGACATCCCAAAGAGACCAATCACCCTGCCACCTATCTACACAGAACTGTCTGAAATCGACGTATACACGGAAATGGCACGCCTGGACCTTCAGTACGATGACCTCAGAACAGACAAGCCCAGAACAGCATCTCTTGCAAGACTCTGCAAGGCATTATGTATTGGCAGATACATCGCTCTGGGCAATCAACCACCTCTTCAGTACAAGAGCTGGGCACTAGTCTGCCCCATGAACTTTGAGAACCCAGACATGCCACATGGAGAGCAGTCCCACTTAGCTGTTGACAATTCTACCAAATTTATAATCAAAAGCATGAAACACAGAGACACAATCAAGGATGCTTCAGGAAAAACAGGACATATGATAATTCCAGAACTATACCACTACAACAACTGCATGTGTGCCAGCGATTGTATCGCTAATAACCAAGAAAGCCTCCACTTCTTGCGCATCTGCGCACCAAGGTCACTTAGACAACAATACGCAGAGGCAGACCATCTGCCTGACGCAAGGAACGCCGTCAGTATCGGAAAGAAGTACGGTAACAGCCATACCGTCTACTACAGTTCAGTGTCAGTTTTCGGAACAGTCACGCCGCAGATGATCTGTAGGCAACCGATCACGGAACTTACAAGGAAATCGCCAATTTTCAGAACACCACAGTACAGCCACGTAGATATGTCAAACGACCTTCACCTGATAAGAGCCATTGGCGCCTGCCTGTCCAGGCAAGAAATCCACCAGTACACGAAAAACTTCACGGAAAGTTGCAAAATGGACGAGACCACAGAAGAAACAGGAAACCTATACAGATTCCCAAAGATAAACAGGAACAGACAAAACACAGATATCTTATCGCTGAACCCGAGCTACAATTCACTGGACCAGGCTCTAGCAAATGAGCCACTGGTTGAACCCTTTATGGGGCCGCAGGCATGCCCCTATTGCCCAACCATCCTTCAAATAACAGAACCAAAAGACTATCTGCTCCACCTGTTCGACCACCACGCAATTCTCACGGAAGCCTACTTCACATGCCCTGGCTGCATAGCCATCTGCATATTCAACAAAGAAACATACCCAGCACATTATACAGAAGTCCACAGCCAAGCATCCGCATTAATTATAATGTTTACAGAGACAGCCACCCACATTCGCACACAACAAGCTTTGCAGCTCTCCCTATTTATTGAAGTAACACTGAGGCTGGAGTCATTTTACCCAGCAGAAAAACAGAACAAAGAACCACATTATGTCAGCTACCTGGGAGGATACTCATCGAACAAAAAGGCACTCTTCCGAGAAGTCCAAAATGAGCAGATCAAACGCAACCCACTGGACTTAATGCACCAAATGGAAGAAACACTGAGCGCAGACTTCACAACAACAGAGGAAATATTCAACATCCAACGACCATCCTCACCTATTTTTCTCAAGCTTCTCAAGCAGATAAAGAACAATGAAAGTTATTCAGAAAAAACAAAGCAGAGGACGACATTTGAGGAGAGAGAAACAGAAAAAGACACCCGCACTGACCGCCAACCGCGCCAACAAAACAAGTTCAAACCAACAGAACCACAAACACCGCAGAGGAAACGCAGAGCAGAGGTCAACTCACCGGAGAGACCTATGTCTGTCTCCCCCTCACCCAGGCGATCACCACCGAGGAGAACACCGAGGAGGAGCCCATCCAGCAGAAGGAGAGCAAGCCGCACTCCGGATAGGCCCGCAGCCACGAAACCAACCACAGGAAGAAGCTTATCGCGAAAGGCGAGCAGAAGAAGCCCGTCCCGCGCGGAATACAGGAACCCTTCCCCCCGCCGGACTAGAACTACTGACAGCCGAGAAGACTACCACTACAGCTACAGACCATCCCCGGAGTATCAGACACCGGATAGCTCCCCATCAGCGAGAAGAAGAGCCAACCTCTACACATCCAGCTCCACCCGCAACAAAATGGAGTAAACAAGATAAATGTGAGTAAACACTAGTCTGTATCGCCTATTATATACATTATAGTCTTAAGAAACTATGAAAAATACAACATGCCTATTCCGCTCCAACCTCTTATCACTTTACCACTTTATTGCCACGCCTATACATATATCGATCTAAGTGTCAGAAGGAATGAGAGGAATGTGAAGCCGCCGCTTAAAGAAAACAAATTCCGCCGCACTAGGGAAAGTTAACTTTTCAAACTAAATTCAGTAACAATATCATTAGATCCTCAGATCTCCTCCCGACAACAACTGAGATAATGGGAAATTTTCTGACCAAACCAGCTAAATGGAGACTTTTTAGCAAGAAAGAAAACGACGACGACTGGGCTACCAAAAGTAACTGGATCTGTAGTGACCAACTATGCCCAAACCCATACACTCATGCCCGTGGAGACCCATGCAAGCTCACGATGGAAGACCTCTTCCCCTCCCGCCCGGAGCCTCCGACCTCCGAGGTCACGAAGCAGCCTGAGGACGAATCCGAAGATTGGCTGATAGAGTGGGACAGAGAGAACAGGGACCAGAACAACTAATACCTTCAAGAAAACTGTCAACCCTTAGAACAAATAAAGAACATATAACACGCTTCTCCAACTTTTGTTATCACGTAACCACTATACCGCCAACTATATATATATCACAATATCAGTATTCAAGAGAAGGAATGGAATGTGAAGCCGCCGCC
>Ga0208235_1000290_pt1 | contig 12466 bp, 18 predicted proteins | sample LakMenEpi22Oct12_FD_150727 | JGI IMG/M metagenome (GOLD analysis project Ga0208235, IMG submission 150727) | Freshwater microbial communities from Lake Mendota, WI - 22OCT2012 deep hole epilimnion (SPAdes) | ecosystem: Environmental > Aquatic > Freshwater > Lake > Epilimnion/Euphotic zone ... | reverse complement strand
AACCCCCTGGAGCGGTATGTAGTACCCGTCAAGCAGCTCCTCTAGTGTCATGGCATCCTAGCCCGCCGGAGGGATAATGCGCTATGCCGCCAAAGAGGGAAGCCCCCACCGACAAAAAGTTGACCTATCCATGGCGAAGTCGGCACCGTTGGTCTAGTCGAGCAGCCACTCGTCGGCGTCGGCCTGACACAATCCGCTGGCCTGCTCGAGGGCGTCGATGGCGGCCAGGAGGGCGAACTCCTGCTCCCAGTCGTGGCGGCATATCCGGCCAGCAGAGAGCCTGCCGGCCGTATTAACGGCGGAAAACAGGGCTTCGACCTGCTCGCGAGTGAGCCTAACTTGAACACGGGTTCTTCCAGAGCGACAATCCTTAGCAGCCATGACGATTCCTTTCGTGAGGGTCGTGCCGGTCATGGCGGGTGATCTTAGAATCCCCTATCCTCCACTATCAAGGCCGGCTTAAAAAACCATGAAAACCCGCGGAAAGCTGAGAAAGGAGGCTCCTGAGACACGGCAGGCCGTCGGCGCTTTCGAGGCGTCGGCGATCATGGGCGTTCATTACGCCACCCCGGCGAAAATGGTCGGCAAAGGGCTTCTGACCGCCCAGGTCATGGATCAGGTCTATTCAGCGGCCGGGAGCCGCCGGCAGATGATTTTCAACGGGCAGGAGTGCGAGCGGGACTACCTCGACTACGAGGACAGAAAGGCCGATCCCAGCGATCCGGTCGGCCGGCGGCCCCGCTCCTACCTTGACCTCCGCCCGGCCGTCCTGAAGGCTCTGAGGGCCGTTGAGACGCCGATTTCCTTCGACGACGCCATCGGCGTGGCCGAGGGGGCAAAAATACTCAGTGTCCACCCCTCGTTCATCGCCCGGCTGGTGGCCAGCGGTGAGGTCGTCGGCAGGGTGGCCTGGGGGCAGCGGCGGTCCTCGACGGTCGGACGCCAGTTCATCCTGTCGCGGCGGTCGTGCCTCGCGAACGTCGCCAAAGTGCGGGCCATGCAGGCCGCAGGCGGGAAAATCGGGAGGCCGCGGAAATTGTCTTGACGAACCGACTAGCCATCCGATAAGTTCACCGCCTCGCCAAGGAGATGGCTGCGGTGAACTTGTGGAAGCATCAGCAGGACGCGGTGGACTGGGCCTGGGGCCGGGCCTGGGCGATCCTCCACCACGGCATGGGGTCGGGCAAGACGGCCACGACGCTGGCCCTGATCCTGCGGTGTATCGCCCAGCTTGCTGCGACCCGCATTCTGGTCTGCTGTCCGAAGGCCGTGATGCCGGCCTGGCAGAAGCAGGTCGGAATCTGGTGTCCGCACGTTCGCATCGTCCTGCTCGACGGCTCGACGAAGGCGAAGAAGCAGAAGCAGTTCGCCCACGCGATGGCCGACCTGTCGCCGGTCATCATCGTGATCAACTACGAGTCTGCCTGGCGGATGGACGAGCTTGAGAAGCAGAAGTGGGACGTTCTCGTCTGGGACGAGGTTCATCGGCTCAAAGCACCCAGCGGGGCCGCCAGCCGGTGGGCTGGGCGGATGACGAAGAAGAACCCGAAGGCCCGTCGCTACGGCCTGTCGGGGACGCTCGTGCCGCACAGCATCCTCGACGTGTGGGCGATCTACCGCAGTCTCGAGTCCCCCGACCTGACGACGTTCGGCCAGACGTTCACGATGCACCGGGCGAAGTACGCCGTCATGAACCCGCACCAGCCGGGCATGGTCGTGGCCTTCAAGAACCTGCCCGAGGCCCACGCCAAGATCGCCGCGACGACGCACCGCATTAGGAGCGAGGACGTTCTTGACCTCCCGCCGATCCAGTTCATCGACGAGCCGGTGGAGATGGAGGCCGCCGAGGCCCGCCTCTACCGCGAGGTGGAGCGGGAGTTCTGCGCCGTCTGCGATCGAGGCACCGTCACGCCGGCGAACGCCCTGGTGCAGTTGCTCCGGCTGCAACAAATCTGCGGCGGCTACGTCCGTTTCGACGGAGAGTCTACTGCTAAACAGATTTCCAGCGGGAACCCCGCCAAGGCGGCGCGGGTGGCGGATATGCTGGAGGATTCCCCTGAAGACGAGCCGTTCGTGGTTTTTTGTAGGTTCACGAGTGACATACTGGCCGTCCGGTCGGCTGCAAATGCAGCCAACCGGACGGTCAGTGAGTTATCCGGCAGCCGCAACGAACTCGCGGACTGGCAGGCCGGCAAGACCTCGGTGCTGATCGCCCAGATTCAGTCGGGCGGGATCGGGATTGACTTGACGCGGGCCGCATATGCCGTCTTCTACTCGCTAGGCTACAGTCTCGCAGAATACGAGCAGGCCGTGGCTCGCCTGCATCGCCCTGGTCAGGAGCGACGCACGGTCATCTATCACCTGACCGCAACCGCGCAAGGCCGCGCCACAGTGGACGGCCGGGTTTACGAGGCACTGAGAGAACGCAAGGAGGTCGTTAATGCAATCATCGACGGATACGCCGGTCGCGCCGTTGCAACAGGCGCTCGCTGAGATCGGCGAGATCGACGCGCAGGTGAAGAGCCTGAACGACGAGATCGACAAGCTGAAGGAACGGAGAAATCACCTCGAGGGCATCGCCATCGAGGAAATGACGAACGGACGGCTTGACGGAGTCAAAGCCGCAGGGAGGAGTTGGAGGATCGAGTGGAGTCACTCGTTCTCGGCGCCGGAGGCGCGAAAGGAGCAGGTCATGGAGGCTGCTCGGTCTGCGGGACTGTTGGATAAGGTCACGCAGATAAACACGGCTCGGCTGAAGGCTGAGTTGACCGAGAGGGCCAAGGAGGCGGGGACGGACCCCCGCCGGCCCTACTCGGAAGGGACGGAGTTCGATGGGTTGGTGGGCGAGTTTGTTCGCCCGGTGCTGCGGCACGTCGCCTCACGTTGAGGTGGTGCCTGGTTTGATAGTCGTCTGGTACGGAGAAAAATACCATGACAACAGCGATTGCGACGGTTCAGACGATCGACTACCCGGCCCTGCGGGCGGACAGCAGGCAGGCCCGCATCATCGAGCAGAACCTCGGTGACGAGCCGATGCGCGAGACTGATCTCGTGCGGGTGAAGACGCCCCTCGGCGGGGCGACGAAGTGGCAGGTGGAGATCAACGGCAATCAGGAGACGTGCGACGAGATCGTCGGCCTGTTCGTCGGCGAGGCCAAGCGCGGCATGCTCTGGCCCTCGGAAGACCCGACGGAGCAGCGGCCGGTGATCATCACCAACGACCTTCTGGTCGGCTACCGAGTCAGCGATGACCTCGGCGGCATCGACCCGAAGGCGCTGGAGAAGTATCGGATCGGCGACCGCAAGTATGACTGGGCGGCGCTCTCCACCGGGCCGGAGTTTGGCTACGGCGGCGGCAAGGGCAGCGGCAAGCGGGTCAAGGAGTCCCGCATCATCGCTCTCCTCCGCGAGGGCGACGTGTGGCCGATGCTCGTGACGGTCGGCCCCGGCTCGCTGGCGAGTTGGATGCCGTTTCGGAAGCGGTTGCCCTGCTTCCACTACGAGGCCGTCTTGGGCCTGAAGCTCGAGAAGGCCAAGGGTGGCAGCGGCCAGCCCTACTCGATGATCGTGCCGCGGCTCGCTGGCACCATCACCGAGGAGCAGGGTGAGATCGCCCGTCGGCTCTACACCGAGCCGCTCAAGGCGATGTTCTCGGCGATCCCCGGCGGCGCCGCGGCGCCCGTCACCAGCGACGACGAGGAGTAGTCCAGCCGCCGGGCCGGCGGCGCAAACCCCGTTTAGGGGCCGGTCGCCCAGGGCCGTGAGTGGCGAAGTAACCCGGCAAGTCGGCCGAGCCTCTGGTGTTTCTTTCCCACCATGCCGGCTGGCGGAATGAACCTCCCCGGCCCCTGCGAGCAGCGGGGCCGGGGAGGGTTTCTTACACAACGAAGCAGGGAGGTTTCGGTGGCATTCGAGTTTGATTTCAACGAGACATTCAAATGGTGCGCCCTCTACCTATCAAAGGGGCTGCGGATCGTCCGGCTGCACGGCATCAAGCCCGACGGCCGCTGCACCTGCGGCGACGCCGAGTGCCGCGTGGGCGGCTCCAAGCAGAAGAGCTGCGGCAAGCACCCCGTGGGCCTGGAGTGGGGCGACCGCTACGCTCGCTCTGAGGATGACATTCTGGAGTGGGACGACGGCGTGCCGTTCAACGTCGGCGTCCTGCTGGGCGAGGAGGGCGGCGTCATCGACAACGAGGACGATTCGCCCGAGGCCACGGCCTTCCGCGAGTCGCTGGGGCTGAACGAACTGATCACCCCGTCGTGGATGAGCGGGAAGAGCACGCACCAGTTGACCCGCTGGCATGACTCCCTCTCTGACTGCGGCGGCGTGCAGAAGCCGGGCGGCCTTGAGTGCCGGATCGGGGCCGGGGGCCGGCAGATTCAGAGCGTGCTGCCGCCGTCGTGGCACAACACCGGCGTCCAGTACAAGTGGAGGCCAGACCTGTCGATCGACGACATCGACATCGCCGACACGCCGAAGGTTCTGCTGGTGCAGATCAGCAATGCCGCGGCGGCCGGCAGCAGCAGCGGGGGCGGCAGCGGCATCAAGTACCAGGGGCCGCTCGTCTTCCGCGAGGTTCACGACGGCGAGGGGCGGCACGATGCCCTGCTCATGTGGGCGTGGAACAAGATCGTCAACGACCGCGACCCGCTTTCGCCACACCGGCGGGCCGTGCTGACGCAAGAGATTCGCGACGCCAACGAGAAGTACATCAAGCCACCGAAGAGCGCGAGCGAGGCGCTTCAGATCATCAACTCATGCTTCGAGCACTTTCGCAAGAAGCAGGAGAAGGGCTGGCGCGTCTCGCCGTCCGATATGACTGAGGAGGCCGTCAAGGCCGAGGCGGCCAAGCTCGAGGAGGAGGTCAATCCCGAGGACGCCGTCGCGGTCGTGGGGCTGGAGGCCCACGGCCTCGAGCCGTACCAGGCCGGCGAGGTGCGCGGCTACCGCGTGGGGACGTGGCGGATCGAGATGATCAAGGGCGACCCCCCCGAGATCGTGCTGGTCGTGCCGCAGTGGCGCCGCACGCCGTGCGGGGGGCGGGTCAACATGACCCTCGACACGTTCCGGTCGGCCGCCAAGGTGGCCTCGGCCGTGTTCAACGCCACCCACCGGGTGATCCTCGACGGGGACTCCAAGAAATGGGTGTCGGTCTGGAAAGGGGTCGATGCCAGCAAGAAGACCGGCGGCGCCAGCATCCCCGGCATCATGGAGCAGTTGATGGCCCGCAAGTCGGCAGATGACGACATCGAGGTCGGCACGGCCAGCAAGCGGTACGCCGAACTGGCGGGCTACCTCTTGAAGTCCTTCCGGCGGGCCACGAAGGCCAAGGACGAGGAAAAGCCGGAGCCGAACGACTCCGGCCGCCCGTGCTGGGTGACGCCAGACGAACTCTGGTTCCAGTGGGGGAAGGTCTGGGAGGAGATCAGCAGCGCCCACGACGTGGCCGTGGGGGAGAGGAACAAGATCAGGAACAAGCTGCTGGAGATCATGCACGCCAAAGACCTCGTCCACAAACGCCACCGTTTCCCGTCGGGGAGGCTGGAATACATCGTCTTTACGAGGGAGTGGGTGACTGCCCTGGAGTCGCTGGCGTCGGGCGAGGACGGGATGACGCTCTATAAGGGGGAAATCGACTTGGATTTTCCCAAAACTGAAAATCACTCACCGTCCACCGTCCACCGCATCGAAGTCGTTGAGGCGTAAGGGTTTAAGGTGGACGGAAAACCCATTTTAACATCCGTCCAGAGCGTCCATTTCACAAAAGGAGTGAAACTATGAGCGTCCAGTGTCTGCGAGCAATCGGTGGGGCGGGAACCGGAAAGACCGCCATGATGAAGGGGATCGCTGAGAAGGCTCTGGAGAGGCCAGAGACGGGCGGAAATCCATTCTCGCTGGGGTTCTCCTCATTCACGCGGGCGGCCCGCACAGAGGCTGCTATGCGTTGTGGGGCGGCCTGGGGCATCCCGCCCGAGGAGTTGATGCGGGAGGGGTGGTTTCGGACGGCGCACTCGGTCTGCTACCGGCAGCTTGGGGTGAGCCGGGGCGAGATCATCGGCGGGGGCAAGGAAGACACGAAGTGGGTGAGCGAGGCGATCGGGAGCGACGTGGCCTTCTCGCTGGACGAGGACGAGGGTGGCATCGGCGTCTATACCGGGGACGCCGTGGCGGCGGCGGCCTTGAACTACTGGTCGCTGGCAAGGAACGTCTGCCGGCCCCTGCGGGAGATCGTCGAGGCCGACCAAGACCCGGAGGCTCCGTCGGCCGACGAGGTCATCAAGCGGATCGAGATGTTCGAGCAGGCCAAGCGGCTCGACGCCCGCTGCGACTTCACCGACCTGCTGTCGCGGTTCGTGGGGCTGAAGTTCGACCCGGAGGTGGGGCCGATTCAAGTCGCGCCGGAGGGGGCCGTCCCCGACGAAGTCGTGGGGTGGATTTTCGACGAGGCCCAGGACGCCAGCCGCCTGCTCGACCTGGCCTGCCGGAGGCTGGTGACGGGCGAGGCTTGCAAGTGGGCCTGGCTCGTGGGTGACCCCTATCAGGTGCTCTTCAGTTGGGCCGGGGCATCGGCCGATCATTTCATGGGGTGGGAGACTACTAAGCAGCACATCATGCCGAAGTCGTGGCGCTGCCCGGCCCCGATCATGGAACTGGCCGAGCGGTGCCTCCAGCGACTGCCGAACTACTGGGATCGGGGGATCGCGCCGGCCGACCACGACGGCGAGGTCATCGAGAGCGACAACTTCGAGGATGATCTGAACGACCTGCGGCCCGACGAGGACACGCTGGTGATCGCCAGGACGAACCGCAACGTGGCGAAGATCAAGGCGATCCTCGACGACATCGGCGTGCCGTGCCGCTATGTGAAGGCCAAGGAGGGGTCGCTGAACCGCGACCGCGGCATGGCGGGCCTCTGGGGCTTGCAGCACGGCGAGGCGATCAGCGGCGAGGCGTGGGGCCACATCGTCGAGATGCTCCCGTCGAAGACTGTTGACGGCCGGGAGTGGCTGGCGCGAGGCAGCAAGAGCCAGTGGAAGAAGGGTCTGAGCGAGCGGTATGACCGCATCTACCCCGAGGACTTGTCGGAGCTTGGCGCGACTGAGCACCTGCGGCAGGCGATTGCAAACGGCTCGTGGAGCGGCCTGCCCGACGGCGGGACCAAGTGGGTCAGGGCCGCCAAGGAGTGGGGCGTCGCGGCCGTCAGCGACCCAAAGATTCGCATTGGCACCGTGCATTCCGCCAAAGGCATGGAGGCGTCGAAAGTCGTGCTCCTGACCACGCAGAGCCAGCGCACCCGCACGGCCGAGGAAAACGACGAGGCCAAGTTCGCCGAGGAGCGGCGAGTCGAGTACGTCGCCTGCACCAGAGCGAAGCACAAGTTGATCGTGGCCCACGACCCCCGAGCCAAGTACCGCATGGAGTTGCCGCTATGAGTCTCCTATTCGATACATCGCCCGACGAGCCGCAGCCGCGCCGCGCGCGCAAGGCCGCGCCGCCTGTTGCCGAAGAGCCGGCGCCGCAAAAACCCCCTATTTATCTAGGGGAAGCGGTGCCGGCGTTGGGCCGCCTGGATGACGGCGTCCCCTGCCTTGACCAGCGTTGTCAGGCCCAGTGCCACGACATCCTCGACGAGGAACGGGGCCGCTGGCGGCTTGAATGCTGTTTCTGCGGCACGGGGCAGTGGGTGCCGGTCATAAAAGGGCATCTGCCGCCGCCGGCGGAAGGGGCCGACTTCCTCCTGCGTGGCGGCCGGTTCGACGGTCAGACGCTCGGCGAGGTCGCCCGCTCGCCGCGAGGCCAGGAGTACATCGCCTGGGCCGCGGAGGAGCACCCCCGGCCGATCGTGAAAAAAGCCTGCCAGACCTACCTTGCCTCAATGAGCCATGGACGCTAGGCTACCGCTCACGACAAGGATGCAAGGATGCTGAAGTTAGCCCGACAAGGCGTGTACTGGACGATCCAAGGCGAGGGCGCCTTGGTCGGCGAGCCGATGGTGTTCATTCGCCTAGCTGGGTGCTCGGTCGGGTGCCCGTCGTGCGACACGAACTACGCTTTCTGGCGAGAGTGCTCCGAGGTCGAGGTCGCAGCGGAGTGCCTGGAGCAGCGGCACGCCAACAATCGGGCAAGGTATGCCTGGGTCACCGGCGGCGAGCCGACGGACCAAGACCTCGAGCCGCTCATGGCCGCGTTGTGGTCGGCCGGTTTCATCCCTTGCCTGGCAACCAGCGGCATCCGCCCAGTTTCAGCCGACTGGGGGTGGGTTTCTGTTTCGCCGCATTCGCCGGATTTTTGGCTGCGGCGCGGCGACGAGATCAAGGTCGTCCCCATGCTCAACGGACTCGACGTGGCTGCGATCGACTTTTCCAGCACGTCATTTCGGCATCAGTACGTTCAGCCGATGGCCGGAAACCGCGAATCACTTGCCTTCTGCCTTGATTGGGTGAGGCAAAACCACGACTGGACGTTTTCACCTCAGTGCCACAAGTCATGGGGGTTGCCATGAGCAACGAGCTTCTGCCGGTCCTGTCTCTCAGCATGACGCACCGCTGGCGGTACGAGACAGACGAGATGAACGGCGTCTGCGAGATCGCCAGGGACGTTATGGTCGTGAAGTGCGTGTTTGAGGCCGTGACCAAGAAGTTCTATGACGTGCTCCAGATCGACGCCGCCATCCGCCGCCGCCTGCTGGAGCCGGTGTCGGTCGAGCGCCTGGCCGAGCAGTTGTCGGAGGACGTGCCTGGGGTTCAGGTGACGGTCATGGGGCGGGCCGACACGCACGGGTGGATTACTTCGACTGCCCTCCGAGATGGATATCCGGCGATATGAGCGTCATCCTGCTGTCCGGCGGCCTCGACTCCCTTGTCATGCTTGCGTCGTGCGCAAAGGCGGACGTGCTGTGCATGACGTTTTTCTACGGCCAGAAGCACGCCAAGGAGATCGAGCACGCAGAGCGCATCGCCGACGCATACAAAAGGCGACACATGATCGTGGACATCAGCGGGGCGTTTCCCCCCTGCCCGATGACGGGGGCCGGCGTCATCCCCGCCGGCAAAAAGCACGATGACCCCGCTCAGTCGGCGACGGTCGTCCCGAACAGAAACGCCGTGATGATCTCTATCGCCGCATCGTGGGCATCGACGCATCGGGACAAGTCTGTGCTGATCGGGTGCCACGGCAGCGACCACGCCGTCTACCAAGACTGCCGGCCCAGGTTTCTGGAGACGATGGCAGTCGCGGTCACGGCTGGCTGCGGGGCCAGCTTGCAGGCGCCATTCGCCCACAAGACTCGCCGCGAGGTTGTCGAGATTGGGCGGCACGCGGGCGTGGACTTCTCGTTGGCCTGGTCGTGTTACGAGGGCGGCGATGAGCCGTGCGGCGCCTGCGGCGCCTGCGTCGAACGGCAGGAGGCTGGAGCGTGATCTACCTTGCCAGCCCCGGCAACCAGCAGCAGGCCGAGCACGCCGTCGGGATGCCGGTGCTGTTCTCGTTTGCCCTCTACGACCCGTTTCTGGATCGCTACCAGCACACCTACCGGCGGCTCCTGATCGACAGCGGCGCCTACTCGGCGTTCACGACCGGCAAGCAGATAGACCTGGGGGCTTACTCTGAGTGGGCCGAGCGGTGGATTGGTCACGCCGACGCAATCGCTGGCCTCGACGACATCGGCGGCGACTGGCGAAAAAGCCTCGCCAACTACGAATCGTTTTCCCTTGGGTTCCCCACCATCCATGACACCGACCCGCCGGAGCTTCTCCGCGACCTGATCGCAATCGCCGGCGAGCGCAACCGCTGGATCGGCATCGGCCTGAAGCCCCCCAGGCAGGGCAAGGAGCGTTTCGTCCGGTGGGCCTGCGACAACGTGCCGGAGGACTTCCACGTCCACGGGTGGGCGTTGCGGGCGTACTCCCACGTTCGCCGCATCGACAGCATCGACAGCACCAACTGGTGGCGCGATGCAATGAAGTACCGCAAGGACTTTCCGTTCCTGACCTACGGCGAGTGCCTGGAGATCGTGGTGAAGCGATACCAGCGCGAGGCGAGGATGTTCAGGGAGGACACCCAGGCCACGATGTTTCCTCTTGCCGGGGAATGCGGGATCGGATAGGCTGTTCATCGCGACAACGGAGGTCGGCAAATGTACGGCGCAGCAACCGAGATCAGGAAGACGGAGGCCCGTGCCCTGCACTGCCCGCCCCGCACCGTCGAGGTCTTCATGGCCGGCGACATCGAGCACGCCAAGCAGGTCGTGCGTCGCTGGTGCAAGGAGTCGCCCTGCTGCGTGACCGTCACGCCGACGACGTTCATCTACAACGGCGGCGAGGAGTCGGGGTTCGTCGTGGGGTTCAGGAACTACCCGCGGTTTCCCAGTGAGGCCGACACGCTTGGCTCCAGGGTAACAGAACTCGCCGAGCGGCTCCGCGAGGAGCTTGGGCAGGATTCGTACATGAGCGTTGACCACGGTGGTGTGACGACTTGGAGCACGACGAGGCAAGGAGGCCAGTGATGGGATACCAGTCATTTTTTGAGCGCCCGCCGGAGACGCAGTGGAACATCATCTCGCTGGGTGGTGGAGTTCAGTCCTCGGCAATGGCCCTGATGGCTGCCAAGGGTGAGATCACGCCGATGCCGCAAGCCGCGATCTTCGCGGACACGCAGGGCGAACCGCGGGCCGTTTACGCCTGGCTCGACTGGCTCGAGAAGCAACTGCCGTTTCCTGTCCACCGCGTCACGGCCGGTTCCTTGGCAGAGATGGAGATGCAGCTTCGCGTCTCCAAGAAGAGCGGCAAGACATACAAAAAAAGTGAGATTCCTGCGTTTGGCAAAAACCCCGATGGCTCCAAGGGGATCATGGGCAGGAAATGCACTCGTGACTTTAAGATTCAGCCAATCAAGGTGAAGGCCCGAGAAATCTGCGCCGTCAAGCGTGGGCAGAAGATTGTCACCGTGACGCAGTGGATCGGCATCTCCTACGACGAGATGGGGCGCGCCACGGCCAGCCGCGAGACGTGGAGCCAGACCCGGTTCCCGCTGCTCGAGATGCAGATCGACCGCGAGGGTTGCCTGAAGTGGATGCGCGACAACGGCTACCCGGAGCCGCCGCGGTCGGCATGCCTATTCTGCCCGTTTCACTCCGACCACGAGTGGCAGCGAATCAAGGACGGCCCGCAGGACGAGTGGCAGTCTGTCATTGACTTCGAGAAACAGTTGCAGGAGACGGCCAAGCAGTGCCAGGTCATCAGGTCTGTTCCGTTTCTGCATCCGTCGCTCAAGCCGATTGACCAAGTCGAGTTCAAGCCGGCCAAAGCTCCCGATGGGAAAAAGCAGATGACGATGCATGAAATGTGGAACGACATCAAGAACGACTGTTCGGGCATGTGCGGCGTTTAGGCGGCACGACACTACAACGGAAGGAGCCGTTTCATGTTGGTCATCACCCGCCGACGCGGGCAGAAGATTCAGATCGGCCGTGACATCGAGGTCATGGTCACTCGCGTGTTCGACGGCCAGGTGCGGCTCGCGATCAAGGCGCCGCCCGAGGTGCTGATCGCCCGCGAGGAGTTGCTCAACAAACCCAAGGAGGTGGCGAAGTGAGCTTCTACCTTGAGGCCGTCCGCGCGGCCAACAACGGCATCTACGAGTTGAAGGAGTTTCTGCGAACGCGCTGCCGCGCCGTGGACTCCGACACCCGCGTCGCCGTCGGCGACGGCGTGCAGGACATCGCCGTGCAGTTCATCGAGGGCATCCCCCCGGCCGAGGACGAAGACCTCTGGCTCTTACTGACAAACCTCTCGGCCTCGTCGGTCGAGATCAACCGCGACCGCGGCGAGATCACGATCTTGGTGGAGTTCGACTGATGCTTCACACCTGGCTCAACATCGCCGTGCTGTTCGTGATCGTCGGCGCCGCGACGTTTGCGTCGTGCCTGGGGTCAACGACGTTTTGGGGGGATGAATGATGGCTTTCTCTCGCCGCGGGTTTCTTGGTCGCCTTGCTGCCGCATCGGCCGCGATGGCCGTGGCCTCGAAGGCCGGCGCGATCGTTGCCGCCCCGTCTCCCGCCAGGAAGCTGTGCGACGCCCAGCAGATGGTGCTCGACCTTCTGGACGAGTGCCGGATCATCGAAGTCTCCGGGGCGTTTCGCGTGGACGGGGCCAAGGAATACGCCGTGACCTACCGGCACGACGCTGGCGTCGGGGTCGGTGAGTTCAAGGTGCCGCTGCGGGACGGCCGGATGATCCCCGCCGATCGCATTCGCGACTACGGCGTGCCGAAGTCCATGTCGATCACGAAGTTCATTCAAGACGGGGTCATCGACCTCAATAAGTTTGACAGCCGCGGCCCGCTGCTGAAGCCAGTGGTCGAAATCATCATCGAGTGGGTGGTGGCATGACCGCACAACTGCACCCCGCCCCCGAGAAGCCCTACATCAGCCCCGAGTACATCGGCGGGCCGTTTGACGGCGG
>Ga0208235_1000288_pt1 | contig 12483 bp, 11 predicted proteins | sample LakMenEpi22Oct12_FD_150727 | JGI IMG/M metagenome (GOLD analysis project Ga0208235, IMG submission 150727) | Freshwater microbial communities from Lake Mendota, WI - 22OCT2012 deep hole epilimnion (SPAdes) | ecosystem: Environmental > Aquatic > Freshwater > Lake > Epilimnion/Euphotic zone ... | reverse complement strand
CTTCCAACCATTGTAGTCCCATCTTAAGTTCCAAGCTGCACCTTTACGTAAATCTCTTAAGATTTCACGGTCAATTTCAGCCGCAACTTGTTCAGATAATAAAGCTGTTAATTCAGCTTCAGCATCAATGTTGTGGAACGCTGCAACGTCTTGTGCCATTTCTGGAGACCATTGAGCTCTTAATTTTCTTTCAGTTACAGAAACTGTTACTGACATAAGGTCAAACGATACCTCACCAATTCTATCTTCAAATTCTAAGTTTTTGTAGATTCTGTAAGTAGATGTAAACGCGTTATTAGTTGCAGTTGATGAAGAGAATGTTGAACCTGTGTAACCGTCCATAGAACCACCACAAGTGATACATACTGGTACTTGTAAATCAACTTCTAAGTAGATAACACCCGCAGCATCACACAAGTTGTCATATTGACCACCATCAGTTTTACTGTTAGGGAATACTAACGTAGAATTGTTGTTACCATATTGTACAATACCTTTACCATATCTTTGAGTTACAACTCTGAATAAATAAGGGTTTGCAGTGTTTGCTGAAGTATAAACGTTTCCAGCAGCTCCGTAGATTGTCAAATCAGATAAGAAAGCTTCGTTATCCATTGGTTGACCATCAGGACCGATTAATTTACCTGCTCCATCAGATGCGAAACCTGACATAGCGATTAATACTTTTCTGTAATCAGATTCAGTATAAGCCGAACCAACTAATTGGTCAGCATCCCAAGCTACAGTAGCAACGCTAGCTGTAATTGCAGAATATTGTCCTTTAGAATAGTCAAATAAACCTGGTGGGTCTAATGCTGGTTCGTTACCTTCGTAGAATCTATCGTAAAGGTCTTTAGTGTTGTTGTAGTCGTAACCACTGTTAGGTGTTTGGTCAGCAGCCGCGTTTGGTGAACCATACGGTGCGTAGTGAATACCCGTTGTTGCCAAGTTTGCAGGGTCAGTGTACGCTTGAATGTTAGGTACAAAGTAGAATAATTTACCGATAGGTAAGTTCATAGCTTGTACTGAAACGATGTCGTTTGCTAATAATTTAGAGAATACACGTCTAACAATTGGGAAAACCACTGTTTCAAATGCACCTGTATCAGATGTAGATGATGCTTCATTAATTAAAAATGATGCTTGGTTTTCGTATAATTGAGCTACGTTTTCTCTCATGTGACCTTTAAGACCTTCTAAAAAGCCTAATTTGTCCCATTTGTTGATTGTGTCTTCCTTGATAACTTTAAGGTGTTTTAACCCGATATTACCAACAAGACCTGATTCTAATAATGCTCCCATTTTAGTTTTTGTTTTGTTTTTAGTTTATTTAAAATTTTTATTTGTTACCCTAATTTACCCATTAAATCTTTCATTCTTAAGAACTGAGGATTTTCATAAGTTTTTGATTCAATTAGAGTAGTTGATGAACCTGTAGTTACTGTTTTATTTAATTTTGCACCTACTGATTCATTAATTGATTTTGTATCTACCTTAGATAATTCGTCTTTGACTGACTTATAAAGACTTTTAGATTCTTTTAAAGTTTGAACATTGTCAAATCTTCTTAGGATGTTTATTTTTTCTTTTTTAGTAGTTGAGTGTTCTGTGAACAATCTTGTAGCGTAAGCTAAGTTTGAATTAAAGATCGCAACTTCATTAAGTTTTTCTCTGAAAACATTTAATGCTTTTCTGTATTCTTCATTCTTTTCTCTCAACATTCTAACTTCTTCTTGTGTGGATTCAACTTTAACACCATTTTTACCATAAACATAGTTTCTGTTATTAGTGATGCCCTTTCTTAAACCTCGACCTTCTTTAGAACCCATACCATAAGTTCTTGCAGCTTCTTTGGTCTCTTCTTTTTCAAAAGCCTTTTCTCCTTTAGAATTTGTCATACCTTTTTTAGTGGTGTAATCTTCTTTACCTTTCATGGTTTTAGATTTTTCACCCTTATTCATTCCGTAATTACCTTCCTTAGTTTCAGCTTTAACAACTTTAGATTTACCTTCCATGTTAGCACCTTTTTTGTAATCAAATTTAGCTTTACCAGTACCAACAGATTTAGGACCTTGTTTCATGTCTTCTTTAAATCCACCTGTTGTTTTCTTGTAACTAAATTTAGGTTTACCCATACCAACACCTTTAGGTTTAATTGTGTTTTTAGATTCCATCATGTTGTCATCTTCCTCCATGTCATCTTCTTCCATCATTTCAGAATCCTCCATGTCATCTTCTTCCATCATTTCAGAATCTTCCATGTCATCTTCTTCCATCATTTCAGAATCGTCATCTAATGTGATTTCGTAAACAACTTCTTCATCCTCTTCAGACATATCTTTAGAATCTACTTTTGACATATTTCCACTAAAAATAGCATCAATAACATCATCAACTGATTCATCAAATTCTCCATCATCCGACATCATATCATCTTCCATCATATCATCAGACATCATATCATCTTCCATCATGTCGTCTTCAGATTCACCAAGCTTAACAAGATATTCTACATCAGCATCATTATCAGTTAAATGAACATTTTCACCGTCTTTTTTAACGATGATTCCGTCATTTTCACCCATAGCTTTGAATACTTTTAAAATTTCTTCGTCAGAAGCATCAGTTAAATCAATTGGACTTTCGTCTGAATCCATACCAAAGTCCATTTCCATATCGTCAGATTCATCATCCAATTCCATGTCCATATCCATGTCTACTTCATCATTATCAGCGGACATATCCATGTCAGCATCTAATTCAACCTCATCTTCGTCAGATTGCTCGGAAAGAGATTCTTTTACTAGTTGATTGATTTCTTCCTTCATAGTAGAAGCAAGTATTCCTTTTGCATTTGCGGCTATAGCTTCTTCAACTTGTTTCATTTGAATAAGAGCCTCTTGAACTAATTTGTTTTCTTTCATATAGAAAATCTATTTATTTTAACTAATAAATATTACCAAAAAACAAAAAATATCGTTTTTTAATTATATATCTTTTATTTTTTAATGTTTTATGATTAATAATTTTGTGGAAATACAATATTATATCAACATATAAATATGTTCGAGCAAAAAAAAAGTGGTCAAAATTGACCACTTTAGATAAATTGAATTTAAATCAATTATTTAATAACTTCATCTATTTTACTTTCGGATACTGAAGTAATTCTCCAATCATGAGTAAAACCTTCATATTTTGCCGTAACCTTTGCTTCTACATCGGTAACAGAATATCCTCTTACAAGTTTTTCTTCTCTGATTTTTTTAATTTTACCGCTGTTTTCATCAGGTAAATCGTACTGAACTTTCGCTACAAAAAATTTTTCTTCCATAATTATTTTTATTTTCCCAAATAATCGGTTAATTTTCTCATTAAGTCAACTCCTTTGGATTGGAATTCTGAATTTTCTGGTGTTTTATGTCTTTTTTCTTCTTCTAAGTTTTCTTCATACTTGTTTCTATCTTCAGGATTAGTAAATAAATAAGCTCCTGGTGTAGATGGTGAAGACACTAAGTCAAAACAAATTAATTCAAAATCCTCTTGTACTTCATTTCTTTCTCCAACCTTTTTTAAGGAACCGACTCCTCTTGAAGAAACTCCCATGGTTACACCTTGTCTCATTAAGTTAGCTGCTTGGTCTCCTTTTGTTGAAACAATACCTCTTTCATGGAATCCTGGTGATGTTAATAATTTAAGTTTACCCATTAGGATATTTTTATCCCACCATATATCAGTAATGATATGTGCTACTCTATCTAAATCAATTAAAGATGATTCAGGGTGGTTAAGTTCTGAAGTTGATAGTCCCTTGGCTATTGCCTTCTTATAGTTTTCAGCTTCTCTTTTTAATATTCTTTCAGGATAAAATCTTCCGTTTCTATTTGGAGTATCGTACTTTTGTAATACGGCATAAAATTCAAATGGATTTCTATAATCTAAGTTAGTTGCTTCCTTTAACATTTCGGAATTACGTATGTCTTTTGGAGAAACCCAACCCGCATCCGTCTCAATTAATATGCCATGACCGACTTCACTTGCTTCTAAAATTCTTAATTGTTTCATTAATAGTTTTTAAGATAAATATATCAAAGGAGTTATTTATTGTTTTTATTTAGTTTTTGACACTGAAAAATCAAAGTATTTGTTTTCAATAACATTATCCCTTATAATACTTCTTACTATTTTTTTAACCGATTCTTTTAATTCGATAGATTTAAAATCAAATTCTTGGTTGGTATATAAATTAACTTCTAAATTAAAAAATGATTTTTTTCCGTGGGATATCCCACTTGTTCTTAAATCCAAATCAACAATACTATTTTCTTTAAAAAGACTTGTATCAATTGAATTAAATACGGAATGTTTGATTTCTCGGTTTAAATTACACACGACCCTATTCCAATTGTCGTGGTCAAATTTGGGAGATACCCATGATTGAATGTTTATGTATAATGATTTTAAATTTTTAGAATCTACAGTACCATACACCGATTTTATCGGACTGAATAGATTTAACTTTACACTTTTTCCTTTTTTCATTAAATTTCATTGATGTCAATGTTTATTGTTTGTTAAAACATAACACAAATTATACCCATTGTCAAAAATTTTTAAAAAATTGTGATATTTGTAATAATATGCTAATAGTAAAAATAAAAAAAGACGGAATAGAAAAGGCCTTAAAAACTTTAAAATCTAAAGTTATTAAAACTAAACAAAATCAAATTCTATTTGAAAAAAAAGAATTTGTTAAAAAATCTGTGGTAAGACGATCTCAAATATTAAAAGCGTCGTATGTTCAAAAAGTAAAAAATTCTTTAAATTGATTCTTCCAAGTTCTTTAACTTAAGGAAATTCAATTGGTCAAACTTTTCAGTTTTTAACCTATCTATGGTTTCAGACAATTTTGTCTTTAATTCAAACTCCTCTTCTTTTTCTAAGATGATATTAAGTTTGCCAATAGCACTTTCACGAATAGTTTCAAATTTGTCTTCAAGAGATTTAGAATCTTCAGAGATTAATTGAAGGAATTCTTTTTTAGATGACTCATCAAGATTATCGACATATTTGTTTAAAGTTTGATTTGCAATACTAACCATTGATTTCAATGGAATATTAATAGATTCTTTAACAATATCATTTGTTGAGGTTAACACACTTGTAATATTTTTTTTAGAATTTACTCTCTCTAACAAATTTAATTTATTTGTATAGACAAGAGCATCAATGTCAGAATATTTGTTCTTAACATTCTCTGATAAAGGTTTTGGTAATTTAATACTTGGCAGTAATTGTTGGATTAAACTAATACCTTCTTCTAAAAAGTCTTTAGCGTCAGATTCGTTTAGTCCTTGAGGTGTGCTCAATTGTTCGTATAAAGAATACAATTTAGACATGGTTTTGTTGTTCAAAACATTATGTTTGAATTCTTTTAGCGATTTCTTGAATTCCTTTTCATCTTTGTAGGATTCAATTAGATTGTTTTCAATTATGGATTTGATTTTTCCGAAAGTCATTATGGTGTGTTTTCAATATAAATATTAGGAGTTTAGTAACTTATCCAATTCTTTTGAAATTTCTCCTAAAGATTGTTGACCTTGACCTAAATCTAAAAATGTTGACCCCTCTAATAAGTTACTTTCAATCAATAAATTCATGTTTTTCATTCTTGATTCTGGAGTAACTGCGGCTTCTCCACCTTCAGGTGCCCCACCTTCAGGTGCCCCACCTTCAGCTGGTGGTGCAACTTCTTCTCCACCTCCCGCAGGTGGTGGTGCGGTTTCAAATCCTGCTCCACCTCCAAATGATTCTTCACCACCTGTAGTTGTTGCTGCGGTTGTTGCGGTACCTCCTGTGGTATTACCATAAAGTTTATCTATATTATCAAATAAACCTGTCTTAGTGATAACTGTAGGAGTTGCTTTAAGTTCTTCACCAACAGCTCTTTCAATTCTTTGTTGTTGTAAATCTAATCTAATTTCTTCGTCAGACCAATTAAAGATGTGTTTCTTAGCCCAAGTAGAAGATGTAGGTTGAATACCGTTTCCTGGATCTGAAACTAAATCTTTATACAATAAAACTTTTTCTTTCCATACATCAATTTTTAATAAGTCTGCTTGTGTAGATGGGTTAGACAAACCTAATGTAAAGTTTTGTAACTCGTCCTCAAACCCTAATAAGAATAAATGAACAATTGCAATTTTATTTAACTCGGCAATCATACTTTTTTGAATTCTGTTGATTGTACGAGCAAAACGAATATCTTGTAATGATAAATTTTTACCATCACCTACAACTTCTTCAAAACCTAAAAATGCTTTAGGAACACGAAGAGCTGTTAATAATTTCTTTTGGATATATTCTATATCGGCAATCTCTGATAAGTTAGTTGCTCCTGGTAATGTTGTAATTGGGTCTGGCGCGGCTGGGTCACGAACAGGGATAAAATAATCTTGATCTACAGCCATTTGGTTAAACCTCATATCAACATTTCCTGTTTTAGCGTCAACAATTTGTTCTCTTTTGAATTTGTTTGCAACACGGTTTACGTATGCTTCAACATCATCATCATTCATGTTACCGACAAAGACTTTAAACATTCTTCTTTCAGGTGCTCTTGATGTACGATAGATTAACATTGCATCTTCAGATAACAATAATTGTTTCCATATACGTCTTGCCTTTTCTAACATGGAAGTGCCATAAGGAAGTTTTCGGTCATCACCTAATAATCTAAAGTGAGCAACTTCCCATGATTGGAATTCCATATTTCTGTTTTTCCAAGTAAAATGAAGAGCCTTTTTATTCTCATCTTTTTCTTGTGTAATATCCACAGTAATTTTTGCGCTAACTCCAACCTCATGACGTTCAATTTCAATTGTTGGTAATTGTTGACAACCAATAATACCCTTTTCAGGGTCTAATTTAAGATAAACAAAGTTATCACCATACTTACAAGTGTTTCTTGTCCACATTGGTAAGTTGGTGTTAATATCAAGTGCGTTGTTGAATAAATCGGCTAATACAGATTTAATACGTTTTGATTCAGAATAAATTTGAAGGATAAAACCATCTTCATTTGTTGTTGTAGATTCTTCAGAATATATGTCTAATGCGGCTGAAATCTCAGGAGTGTACTCCATTGATTCGTAATCGTACTGAGCAGATAATCTTGATGGTTCATAGTAAATGGCTTGAGAATATAGGTTGTTTTCAACCTTAGCCCATTGGTTTGTTAAATAAAATGTTTGTTGCGCTTGAAGTTTTTCTCTTTCATAATCATCACGATTTGGAGTACGCAAAAGTTCTTTCTTATCAAACTTAAAAGTTGGATAATCTTGTTTTAATAATGAATTAGGTCCAAATGTTTTTGACAGCCTCTGCCATACCGTAAGATTATTATCGCTCATATGTTAAATTTACTAATTACCTTGATAATATAAATAGTTAACGAGATCCAAATAACCAACCGTATTTTTGATAGTCGGCCTTAGTTGCAGCCCCATTATTATTTAAATTATTGTCTCTTCCCATTTGTGGAACCATTGGATTAAAAAAGTCGGAAGAGTTTTTATTTTCATTCACAGTTGTTGCCCATGAATTTATCATCGCCTTTGTATGATTCGTAACTTTTTCTAAAGATTGGAATGATTTTTCTGCAACATATAATGCCATAGAAACACCCATAATACAGTCATCGTGATGTCCTTTTTGATGGTCAGGTCTTCCATTGATATAAATAAATGTATTCATTTCATTGTATAATCTATTTGAATATACTTTAAACCCATGCCTTACACCCTCTTCAAACGCTGCAATAATTTGAACTCTTTTTGAATTAAAATTAATCCCTGGTATTTTATCATTTATTTTTGGGTCCCATTTCCACTTATTACTTGTATCAACATTATCAACATATAATCCAGCTTGATAATTTAACTCTTGTAACTTTCTTGCAGTAGAAATACCCATACCACCTGTGATGTCAATAACACAATAAGCATTATACATTGTTCCCCATTTATATGCAATTTCTGCTAATACATCAGGTGGGATTTTTGCAACGTATTCTAACACTTGTTCTCTTTCATCAAAATCAATGATTTGAATACACGAGAAGTCTTCAGAGTCACCTCTTGATACATCCACACCCATTACATATTTGTGACCGTTTACGGGTTCTTTAAATATCCATAATGAACCACCCATAAGTTTAGCTTGAGGCTCACGTAAAGTATTTTTGGCAATACCTTGCATCAATTCTGATTCAAATACATTATCACCTGAACCCAAGAAGTTACATTCCAATTCCTGAGCAACTTTTCTTCGGTCAAACTTTAACTTCTTAACCATACTTTCAAACCATGATGAACATGGTTTATATCCCTGACTAATGTAATCAGTTACGATTGAATGGTCTCTGTCATATGGATTTTCCATTGACAAGTTAATAATATCCTTATCAGTATATTCTTCTCTATTTAATAAAAAATGAACCAAATCGTTTGTTTTAACCATATACAAATCTTTTGTATATCTTGGGTCACGATACCAAAACATCTCAGATATTTTGAAATCATTCATATTCCTTAATGATTGGTCGTAAATCTCATAGTAAATTTGGTCATATCCGTTTGGAGTAGATACTACAATTACTTTACCCCCTGTTGATAGGGATGCCATACACGCAGACCAAAAATCTGAGTCCGCTTCAATAAACGCCGCCTCGTCAAAAACAAGAATTGTTGGAGTATAACCCCTCAAAGCATCTTTTGATGTTGCAACAGCCTTAACTTCACAATTATTATTAAGTTTAAAGTGTCTTTGGGAGTTTTTTTCTTTTGAGAATGAAATACCAACCCACGCGGGCCATTGTTCAGTAAACCCTCTAACCTTGTTAGCCATCTCCATTGATGTGTCTAACTTGTTGGCAATAATAAGGATTTTTTCAGGTTTGTTCTTTTGGGCAAATGCCAATTTTTTTGATATCCAAGCGGCGGTTACTGTTGATACACCTGCCTGACGATACTTTAATGCAATGTTCTCATTGTATTTGTCGTAATCTTCAATTAAACTAACTTGGTCTGGGAATAAATCTAATGGGACGTATTTTGATACGGTATTATCGTATGTCTGTAAATAAGTTCGAAGTGCGTAAGGAGTATTCCTCATGCACTTCGTTAATTCTATAATAAGTTGTTCTCTATTCACAAAATGTTATTTAGGTAATGATATACCTAAACCACCTAAAAAGTCATCTAAACCATCATCTTCATCCTCATCTGAATCAATATTTTCCTCTTCTTTGTAGTTTTCAAATTCTTCTTTCATTTGAATAGCTTCTTTCATAATTTCTTCAAATCTTGAAGTTGCTTTTCTAACTTTTGAAGAATCTTCAGAGATGGCATTTCCAATAATTTCTAAAAACTCTTGTGCTGGTATTTGGTATAACAATATATGGAACCAGTTTATTAGTCCTTTATTATCTTGGTCGTACATTTTATCGGGTAATGCAAATCTAATTTTTTCAACTATTTCAGGACCGATTCTTAATTGCATTGGTTCGTTAGATAAAATGTCTGTTTGACCTTGTACTTTTTGACGAAGACCTGGCTCTTTTGGTAGTCCGTGTCTACCTTTAGCTTCTTCTAATCCTTTAATAATTTCATGACAAAGAATTGGGAAAATCATACCTGTGGCCATGATTTTTGTGTCGGATTGTGATTCACCTTCTTCACCATCTTCATCTTCATCGGCGTCACCTAATTCAACTTTACCTGCAACACCTTGACCTGTTTGACTCATCATTTCAATCATTTGCTCCATACTAAAATACATGAAATCATTGATTGCCATGATACCCAAATAATCTCTATATAAAGACGGGTCAATTGCATCTAATCTCGATTTAATTTCAGGTTTTTGGAAAAGGTAATGTCCTTTTTTTGCAGCACCTTGAATAATTGCGTTGATAATGTTTCTTTTGTGTTTCTCTAACTCTAAAATTTCTTCGTCAGTTAAATCTTCAACATCAAAAGATGGAAATTCTAAAGGTTGTTCTTTTTCTTCCTCATCTTCTTCTTCATCTTCAGGTTCAAATCTAAAATTGCCAGTATCTGGCATACCTAAAGTCGCCTCGATTTGGTACCAATCTGCAGGAACTTCGGCCTCATCTAAAGACGCCTCTATTGCCAACTCTATGAGTTCATCCTTGTGAGCGCTCTCAATTCTCATAATATTAGGAAGTTTTCTCATCATTTCTTGATAAACCATTCCTTGAACTTGTCTTGAACTAAGGTCTTGAATACCTGTAACCTCTCTTAATTTATCAGCAACTTTTTGAAATCTTTTACTAACCAATCTTTGAACATCCTGAGGACCTTTTGTCATTGCAGGATTTGTTGCATAAAGTCCTTCAGGACTTGCTAACTTTCTTTCTAAGTTTGGGTCCATTCTTTCAGGTGTATTCCCGTAATCAATTTGTTCGTTAATTTTCTTTGCCATAAATTATTTCTTTAATAAGTTCATTATCACATCAATCACTTTATCTTTAGCCTGTTCAGGAGAAACTTTTTTTGCCTTTGGAGCAGGATTCTCACCAGGGTTTGGATTTTTACCAGGATGAGATGGTCTTGGTCTTGTATCAGGTTTTGTACCAGGTTTTGTTGGTGCTGGTTTTGTTGTTGGTGCAGGTGAGGTTTGTTGTTCCTTTGTTTCACTCTTTTTAGCCTTTGGAGCAGGATTCTCACCAGGGTTTGGATTTTTACCAGGATGAGATGGTCTTGGTCTTGTATCAGGTTTTGTACCAGGTTTTGTTTTTGGTTTTGTTGGAGCAGTTGTTGGTTCTGATTCTGAAAGAACCTTCATTAAATCTCCTTTTGTAATTCTTGGGGGTATATGTTTTTCCACTATTCTTTCTATTTGAGTTTCCAAGAACAAAGATACAGGATTTTTCCCTTCTTTCAATTGTTTTTTTACTTCTCTAACACATCTTTCCCATTTTCTTGATTTTTTAGGTCCAACTTGTGAATGACAAATAGCCCAAGGATTTGGACCATCTTTTTCTTCCATCATTCCCATACCATCCGTTTCATCACCAAATCCATCATCTGATGAAGGACCTACTTGATGAGGGTCTTGAGTCTCAGTATCTTTATTTGGGTCTAAAGTTACTTCTTCTTCTTCATCCAGTTCTTTTTCATAAACTTGAAATGGTTTTTTTTCACTTTTTAATTTACTAATTGTCTCAGCATCTGTTTTTGATACCATTGTTTCTTCAACAAATAATTTTTTATGTAATACATTAATCTGTGATTCAGTTAATTTACTAACTGTTTTAGATGATAAACCTTTATCAATCAATTCAAGGGCTTTTTTATTAACTTTCATATATTAACTTTTTTTCAAATTCTAAAATCAAATCTCTTTCGTAGAGTTTATCTTTAATTTCTTGCTCGGTACTTCCAAATCTAAACACCATTCTTTTTTGTCCTTCAGATTCTTCAGTTTCCCAGGCTAACGCAACAACATCATCTATTGCGTCTATCATACAAAAAAAATCGGAGTTCTGAATCAATTCCAATTTTAAATCAGTATTTCTCAGAACTCCTACTTTCTTAATGTATTGTAATTCAGGTGGAGTTGGATAACCGTTGGAAGGTTTACTCTCCCAAGATTCTCCCCAAACATCCAAACTATCTGAAAATATAAATTCGTATAAATTATCTCCCTTATAGTTAGGACCTAGTCCGTTAACATAAGTTAAATAGCTCATATTAAATCTCCGTTTGGTGTAATTCTTACTTGACCTGCTTTAGTTTCAAAAACTAAATTCTTTTTGTTTGTAATTCCAACAAACTTAGAATTTAAATTTTCTTTTATAAATTTTTTCGCAGCTAATTCTTGTTCAATAGTTTCAGTCATTTTAACAACTGATTCCATAATCTGATTAACTACAGCTTTTTTCTTAGCAGTTTCTTGAATTTGTTTTTCTTTACCTTCTCTGATTTCTTTTTTAGAAACCTCAAAATATTTTGAAATTACTTTATCTACTTTTGATTCACCAAAGATACTATCAAAGATTGCTCCATTACCATAATCTTCTTCTTCCATTTCATAACCCTCAACAGGAACATCCATATCAGTTTGAATATCTTCAACTTCAGTATCGTCAGTCATATCTTCACCGTCCATATCATCTTCAGCTCCAAAATCTTCAGTTTCATCTTCTTCAAATTTGGACATAATGTCTTCCATATCTTCCTCAGATAATGATTTTAAATCTAATGAAGATAATACCATATTAATTACATATTTGATGTCTTCAGAAGTCATTCCTTCTTGACTATCAAGTGTTCTAATTTTTTGAGTTAATTTACCTGTAAGTTTTTGGATTGATTTAAAAGTAACTTGGTCTTCTCCACCTTCTTCAGTATCAACATCAATATCTTCAACATCAGTCTCAGGTGCCATGTCTTCCAT
>Ga0208235_1000286_pt1 | contig 12505 bp, 20 predicted proteins | sample LakMenEpi22Oct12_FD_150727 | JGI IMG/M metagenome (GOLD analysis project Ga0208235, IMG submission 150727) | Freshwater microbial communities from Lake Mendota, WI - 22OCT2012 deep hole epilimnion (SPAdes) | ecosystem: Environmental > Aquatic > Freshwater > Lake > Epilimnion/Euphotic zone ... | reverse complement strand
ACCTTACGTGCCTCACGCACAAAACGATCTATGTCATACTCATTGACACTAATTGAAACCTTGATGCCATTTGCTTCATTGGTTTCGCTGGTATCCATCAAAGAAAATACTGGATTACCGTCCTCGTTCTTATAGGCATTATAAAGACGGCGAGTACCATCGAGGTATGCTTCGACAGTAAAACTGTCACCATATGCAAACGGTGCCTTACTACCAAGACCCAAGCAACCAACAGCGTCATTACTATTATTGCGTGTGCTACGAAAATACGTAGTATAAAGTTCCATACAATGTTCATGACTCATGCTTGTGCCGTAGTCACGAATATAAAATATGGGATTAAGCCTAGTTGGAAGATGAACATCAAATTGAACATCTTTCTTGCAAGCGTCTACATGGGAATCGTAAGCATTAGTAGAAAGCTCACGAACTACTGCAAGGATCTTATTAGAGTAAAGGCCGTCAGAAAGAATAAAGAAAGCCTTGGCAGACGCCTCAATACTAAACTGGCTTTCCTCAAAATCACCAGACTTCTCAATCGTATTAATACCAGCATGAAGTTTCATTAACGCTATCTCCTATACAAGTGCTTGATCGCTGAATGTGCTTTGATTCTATCACAAGAATCGGCTATGTCAAGTGGCAAACTTTAATTTTTCAATCTTCCTCATAGTAGTCATCATCAAAGCTGTTTATATTTTTATTGTAAGTGTTATCTCTGCTGGTAATCCGCTCAATATCAAAATTTGTCGCAGCCCAATAACAGGAATCATTTCTTGGATCATGTTTTTCCTCTAGAGTAAATGTAAACGGTTCATCTAAAAATTCTTCGTTGGTGCTATTCTTAAAATCTTCCCACTTACCTACAAAGTCATAAAACTTTTGCATGTCTTCATCCGATGCAAAGTTATATTCAATATAATTAGAATCGTCATATAGCCAAACCTTAACTGTTTTGTAATATATGTCTAACTTATCGCGTTCGCACCTTAAACATCTTGATAAGGCTAATTCGTGTGGTGATAGTTTTGTATTTTTAATCGACCTAACAATATCACCCTCAGTAACATTAACTTGTATCATTGCCAACCTAAAGCCTCCGACACTATTGGTAATTGTGATATAAAAATATTCTTACAGCTATTTGCAATATCCATATGCTCTTTTTGTGTTCCATTACTAGATCTTAGATCTATATAATGAATCCATGATCTAATTGTTCCGCTCATGTATAACTTAGTTGGCGTGGCAAGTGGTAAAACAAATCTAGCACATTCTTTTGCTATACCGTCCGCAATCATTCCATCATATATTGCTTTAGATTTTGCAAAATGTTCCCTAATTTTTACTCGCCACTTTGATCTTGTTTCTTCTGATATATCATCTATACTATTTTGTCTATTTTTATTGTCTTGTCGTCGTAAATCAAATAGTGGTATTTCTTCTGACAACAAAGACGTATCAGCATATCTCTGACTAAATTCTTGGAAATTAAAACTTCTGTGTCTTAGAATTTGTGCCGCTATTCCCCTAGTTGTATTTATCTCTATAGTCATATTAGCCATTTCAAATATCGACCAGTGCTTGTGGTTTATGCAATAGGCTAACAATTTAGATATATTTTCACTATTTTGATTGCTAGGATTTGAAACTCTGGCACAATATGCCATATGCTTTTCAGCGTCTGGCGTTATTGAAATAAAAATTGTATCGTTCATTTGTTCCTTATTAGCTCCTAGCGTCAACTTATTCTACTTCAACGAGTACAGTTTGTCAAGTCTTTTATTTGAGTTTCTCTAAAATTTCAATAGCTTCTTGTATCCATTTTTTGTGAATACTAATTCTAGTATGTAATGATTCGTCATTTATATTAGAATCTAATTTTTTATCTCCCGTCATAATACCAGAATTTATTCCTGCTAATTTTTTATCAATGAATAATCCCCCACCACTATCGCCACTAGCAATTAAAAATTCTAATTGTGTTTTAGTGCCAGACTTTACGGAACATACTAATAAATCTGCCAATATACTATCTATGATATTTGATCCACCCCTTTTTAAATGATCATATTTTGTAGCACCAGTAGTATATATTCCAGTTCTACCATACCCTACTATGCCACATATTTTTCCCATTTCATCTTCTGCATCATAAAGTTCTGGATATACCGAAATCTTTACATCTTCTTTTAATAAACACACAGCTATATCAAATCCAAATTTTTCTTCTGTAAATTTGTCGTATACTACAGAGTACAGTATATCTACATTATTTTCTTTATGTTTTATGTAGCAATCTTTTGCCTGTTTCATAACGTGTGCTGCCGTAAGCACTATTTTAGGCTGTATTAGCACTCCAGAAGCAAAAAAGGTTTTGTTATTATTATCACCCTCTCTATTTATTTTGCCACCAAGACTTACTACGCATTCGTATGTATTGCCATAATTAACATATTTTGAATCTGGCACATTCGGATCAATTGTTCCACCTAAAGATACGTTTAACAAAATTAGCCATAATAATAATGATCTCATAACCGTACCTCCGTGGTTTATATTGTATAATTGGTTCTAGGAATGGCCTATTAACAATGAGAGTTTTGTAATTTTTTGCATCTTCTATGATATTAGTATTCCAACTTTTCCAATCCATTAAGTGTCCAAATACAAAGTGGCAATATTTGCCACACAATGTAATAAGGTTATTTGGGTCTAATTCTTTAGATCTGTCTATTTGATAAGGAATAATATGATGGACTTCTAAATTGTCTTCCCTCCCACACGCAGCACATGATGGATAATTTTTTAAGTGATTTTTGCGTACTGTATTCCATTTACCAGATCTTCCAAAATTAAAAAAATACGCCATAATATATACACCATTTTTAATTTAATCCACAATATAGATCATTATTATGTATTATATATATCTATACTGTAGTGAATTTACTTAGAACAAAACTAGAATCACAAAATTTTGTAAGATACAATTTGTTTTTTTCTTTAAATTCATCTACAGCCCTTATCACTTCAGCGTGAGCTGGGCCGTAATCATGACCACAAATAAATCCAGTACTTCGAACTTTAGCTAAAGCAAATGATAAATCATGCACAACCATGTCATATGAATGATCTCCGTCTATGTATATACAATCTAAACTATTGTTTTCAATTAAGTCAAAAACATCCGATGATTTTTTTCTTATAAGTTGAATTTTTTCATTTAGATGGGATAATCTGTCTTTAAATGCTAATTCTTGCTCTGGACTCCATAGTGGATCTATACAATATAGTTTTGAAACGAACTGAAATGATGATATAAGTAAAGCAGATTCTCCAACATTTGATCCTATTTCGCACCAAACTTGGTTTTTGTTACAGCCACTTTTTTCGTATACATGTTGAATTAAATGAATTAAACCTGTAACTTGGATTCCAGAACTTGGATTCCACGTTGGCATAAACCTTGATGAAAGCTTTGTTTTTTTAGTACTCATATTTAAAAGCTTCTATATCTTCTTTATACAGATTATATACTAAGTTTCTGGTTTTTGTATTATAGTAGTCATGATAGTGTGTATGTTCTGTTGTATTTTCCTTGGGTATATTTTGTACAGATATATTTAGGATATCTAATATGTTTTTAAGATCGTAGTTTATATTCTCAAATCTTCCTAAATAGTCTATCTTGTTAGTATCTATTAATTCAACTTGTTGTTTTAAATGTCCATCATAACCTATATATTCAGGTGTTAACATTTCTATAAACTGATCAAAAGAAAAATTTGATAAGGGTTTATAGAATTCCATTTCCCAAATTGTACCTATAGATTTTTTTGTTTTATCTAAAAAACAGGATAATAATCTATCCCAAGGATTTCTTACTATTGAAAATTTAAAATATGTATTCCAATTTGTGTTCCAATATGATTCAAAAGATTCATGAGATATATTCGTATTTTCTTTTAATATCATACCAATGCTTACTGTTGCTACTTTGGGGATTCGAAAATAGACATATTTTTTTTCATCAGATACCATTAAATTATATTCTTTCATAGATAATTCTTTATTTATTGAGTAGTATACTGATTATTAACTATTATACTAGAAATTTTTGAAACGTTTTCATTCAGTTTTATATACGGATAGAAATAATGTTTTATTTTGATGAAGTCATTAGCTCGTTCTTCACAACAATATCCCATAAACTTGTCTACTGGACAAGTAATAGATTTTTTCCCGCTCCAATTATATTTAGTAGTATAAGCACCATTGGCAATACTTTGTGCAACTATGCTATCTTCTTCAACTGGCTTTACATAATTCAAAAGAGTTGGACAGTTTGTTGCTGATATTAATTTTTGAGCAGCAGATAGGCTCAAGATATATGCTTCTCCACCATTAAATATCATTCTATTATCATGCCAATGCATCCTAAGTGATAACTGAATCAATTCGTGATTTTCAAAAATAATGTTAGAATTCATCAGCGATTGTAACGAAGATATATCAATATCATCTTCAAGCACTAGTGTATATGGTATATTTTCTTCTACAATTTTTTCCCACACTTTATAGTGACTTAAATATGCACCAAATGCTCCCGGATTTTTTGTGAAATAATACTTACTAGTGAGGTTGACGGGTTGAAATGTTATTGCATTATTTAACAAGACCGTTTCATAATTATTTAAATTAACCTCTATCGCTTCAAATCTTTCAACTTCCTCAATATGTTTTATGTTATTCCACCTATCTTCTCTATTAGCTAGATTTATACATAGTATTTTTGGAAACTTATACTCCTTATTAAAATGTACAACTTTATCTTCTATTGTGTAATTTTTGCGTGTTGGAAAAGTTGGAGAGTGTACAGAACACATATATCTATTATCTTGTTCCGTTTTAATGATATCTTTATTTTGATAATTTATGCCCCTATCTATATTACTATGTGGTATGTGGTAAATACTTTTTTCAATGTTGAACCAAATTATTTCTTTGATTTGGGGCTTATGTTGTTTGATTCTATTATGAAGATCTATTTCATCAAATCCATACCCATTCAAGTCTTCTCTAAATGGTAGTAAGTTATCCCTATGTATTAAGAAAAAGCCAGACATTGAAGATGAAAAAGTAAAATCTCCCTTAACAAAATAATTTTTCATATTCTTATTTAGCAATAAATTATCCAAAAATGCGGAATCGATCAATTGATAATCGCTATCTATTTTAAGAATGTAGTTTTCTTTAGATAAATCAAAACCAATATTATATGCACGACCAAGATTAAATACTGTCTCATTTTCTACTCTTATTATCTTAACATTTTTTTGTTGTGATAATTTTTGTAAATCCATATTTTCTTGTAGTGGGTTTTTAGAACTATAGTCAATAATTATGAATTCACGAATATATGGCACATTAATCCAACTCTTTAATATTTTGACTAGATTTTCTTCCCTATTCATGCAGGCAACAACTAAAGAAATTCCAACTTTAGACAGCAACAAGTCATTCAATTCTTTGGCTATCCCATTAGAAATTTTATTTTTGTAGCTTGATATTAGTGCGATAAATTTTTTAGCAATGTCAAAATTCTCAACCTCAATTAAGAATGACACAAAGTCTTTAACAAACTTGAGATTATTTTTTATGCCACCAACTTTATCTAGAAAAGTTTCTATATCGATATACTCATGTTCTATAATCTTAGTTAGATATTGCTCTATGATCTGTATAAAACTATGATATTGATTATTTTTAACGAGTGAGAACACGATATTGTTTATAGATTTGACCGCCTGCTGGTCTATTTCTATGTTTCTTAATATGTGTCCAAAAAGGCTTGGATACTTATATTTGTTTTTATCTTTATTGTATATGATTAAAGCTTGTTTGAGATTTTTTTCATGTATGTATCTAATGCATGTAAGATAATTCTGTTCACTCTTTTGAGACTCGTTAATTATTTTATCACACTGTTCTACCATTCCTAAATCTAGACAGCTAGTTAGATATAATATCTTGACTTTAATATTTTTGTGGTAGTGATAAATTTTTTCTATGATATCATTAAACTCTGATATATTAGTAATGCTATATTTTTCAACACACGTATTAATCAGATATATAACTTCAAGTAATTCAAATAGTTTTCCTTCTTCTATATATCTATTAACAATTGATCTAATGAATTGAATAGATTTCTCTACACTGTTTATACTTGAAATATATTCGCTATACATTTCAAAGTTTTTTCTACTAGTGTCCATATCTTTAATCAGTGAAAAGTTAATCATATCAAATATCCTGCCATCAAGTGGAGGCGACGGGAGTCGAACCCGTGTCCTAGCAACAGATCATTATACTTTCTACAAGTTTATTTTGTTCATAAAATCTTAAAAGAGAATAAAGAACAAACAACATTCATCTCTTCGTACCAACAAAGTCTTAATCTAGAACCCGTTGGCTATTCTAGATGCAGAAGGATTTAACGACGATTTTTTGGACGCTACCCTCATCGCATCCTCAAATCGTTGCTACTTTTTCAAGCAGCAAGAGCTAACTGTGTTACGCCAGTTAAAGCGTTTAGTATGGTTTTAAAGTAGCCTCCATACCACCTACTACTTGCTTACATAAATCACTTATTGTAGTCGAAACCTTGACGCCCCCTATTCGTTATCTAAAAGAAAAGCCACCATATCACTAATTCCATTCTTAATCCCTACTAATCTAGCCATTTCCTTATCATTATCTAGAATAATAAATGTAGGAATCTGTTCAATATTATACTTGCTTACTTTGGCTTTGTCAATATCGAAATTTATCTTCTTCAACTTATATTTTTTCATAGCCATGCTTACTAAAGAGTGAGGATTATTTATTTCCTTGTGTGCTATTCTGCATGGTCCGCATCTATCAGAATAAAAAAATAATAACTGCTTATTAGAGACAACCATTGCAAAACATTCTAATGTAAGCCAAGACACTAGAAATGAAATAACAAATACGCTTTTATATGCTTTATTCATGATAGACCTCGCTAATTTGATAAGAATATTCATCTGAAATTTATACACATTAATTTTCTAGATATCCGTTCAAGAAGTTATTAATAAATTTGATATCTGATTTATCCAATCTTATTTCATATATCTCGTTGTTAAAATTACAGAATCTAAGCAAATACGGTTTATTTTTAAGCATACCGTTATGCAGTAGTTCTATAACATCATTTTCTAAAATGAGATATTTTGCGGTTTCATCTTCTTGTTTTTTGAGTTTCATATTAACTCCCTTATGACTTTTCCGCTATTTGCTATTTTCATTGGCCTTCCATTTTTAGATGTAAATGTAGTTTCAAGTGATATGTCTAAACTTTTAAGTACTGTTGCCATTAGATCCTCAGAAGAATATGGTTCAGTAATTACTTTCTTTCCATCTTCATTGGTTTCTCCAACTACTATGCCCTGTTTTAATTTACCGCCACCAACTACTGCACTCCAACTTCTTGCCCAATGATCTCTTCCAGCGTTCTTATTGATGTCTGGCGTTCTTCCAAATTCTCCCATCCATATAATGTTAGTTGTTTCGTATAACCCCCTACCTATTAAATCTTCAATTAGGGCGCTCATACCCATATCCATTTGAGATAATTTATCTGGCAGCGTGGTAAATATATCCATATGATTATCCCACCCGCCAAGTTCTACTTCGATAAATGGAACACCAATTTCTACCAGCCTTCTAGCCATTAAACAGCCTTTACCGAAAGGAGTATTACCATATCTTTCACGAATATTTTGTGGCTCTTTGCTAACATTAAAGACTTCAGTATATGGACCTAGCATTAAATCAACAGTTTTATTTAACATCTTGGCGTGACTATCAGCAAGTTCTCCACGTTTTTCTTGTATGAATTTATTTTCTACTACAGCCAAGAAGTCTAATCTTTGTTGTAATATTTGTCGATCTATACTAGATTGTATATTTCTAATTGTTCCATTATAATCAACAACTAGTGGGGCGTATGTGGCACCAAGAAATCCCGGCCCAATACTTGTGCCACCAATGCTTATAAATGGCGGTATTCCTATTTGTGACATTGTATTTTTCAGTAATTCGTGGGATATTACAGAACCATAACTAGGATGTTCTATGTTTGGATTAGGAACATATCCAGTATGCATATAATATCTACCTCTACCATGATCCGCCTCTCTTGTACTCATACTACGAATAATACTAAGATTATCCATTTTTTTAGATAGCAGTGGCAAATGTTCACATATTTGCATACTATCTACGTTTGTTGAAATTGGTTTAAATTGTCCCCCACTTGGACTATCGGGTTTTAAGTCCCAAATATCTATTGTGCTGGGACCGCCACTCATCCATAGCAATATTGTGCTTTTATTTTGCTTTTTCAATTTATTAGCATTTGCTAGGATAGCATTTTGGAATAATATCGAACTTGATGATAATGCCATTATTCCATTGATATGAGATAAAAAATGTCGTCTGTTCATAAAATTCTCCTTAATATTGTGTTAGTTAATAGCCCCAGCAGGAATCGAACCTACAATTAGAGATTAGAAGTCACTCGTTATATCCATTTAACTATGGGGCCGAATAATGTGATTTTGATATTTTAGTGTATATACTGTTGTAAATATTTACACTTTTACTCATTAATGGGAGATATTACTTATGGCATTTTCAACACATGGTATACAAGAGGTTTTTACTGGAGCAACAGTAAGCGGTGGAAATTTAACACTCCCATCTGGTAGTATTAATAGCTATATTCCTCTTACTTCTGGAAATCCAACAGTATATGAAATGATGTATGGCCTCATTGATACTATGGCAGACGCTGTTGCTAGTGGAAATTTAACCAACGTTACAGTTTCACAATCACAATCAATTTCTGGTAACACTCTTGTAAAGAGATACAATTTTACAGTAAATCTAGATCTAGCTGGCTCAGACATAGATGAAATTCTTAATGTCAAAGTGGAACCATCTGGCTCTTGATTATATCCACAATTAGTAATGTATGCAATCAGAGCCAAGGGAAACCTTGGCTCTTTTTGTTTCATGAAACCTTGTAGTATTTTTCACAACGCTGAATAAACTTTGGAAGAATCTTTCGTAGATCCCGTGGCATATTTTCTATAATATCCGTTACAAATGATGCCCTACCAAGAGCAATACGAAGACCAAGCTTTTTACAAAATCTATCATACTTTGAACAGAATGAGTAGCCAATATTATATCCACCCTCATGCATCTTCGTTGCAACAAGAACCCCCTTTGGTTCACCATTCTTATCACGAAGATAACTAATCAAAGTATACTTAGGAATATCGACGTTGTTCATTGTTTTCTCCAATTAAATAATATCAGCTTCCATAAAGTCCATATCAAGATTGAGTTCGTCCCAATCCTCTTGTGTAACATTTCCAACTACCAAATAGTTATCATCATCAGACATATCGTAGTCGATATAAAAATCTTCAGATTTGGAGGACTTCATCTGATTAAGATCAATAACTAGGTCTTGTGCTTCTTTATGACCAATTACATTACTAAAACAATTAATCATTATTTTACCTCTTTGTGCTTGTAGATAAATGATCTTTTGCCTCTTCAATACTTTGAGTAACCTGTTCTATTAGACTTGATAAACGCTCTTCGTCTTCACAGTCCATATCTCCATGTTCCAATTCAAGAACAAGACCTTCTAAATATTCTTCTGACCAACATATTAAATCAGTGATAATTTTCTTGGTTTTTTGATTCATTTCATTACTCCAATGTGTCATACATGGTAGTATACAACAGTTATCGGCAGTTGTCAAGTTTTTCTTTAGCGGAATCTGAGGGATTCGAACCCCCGGAAGATTTCTCTTCGGCGGTTTAGTAAACCGCTGCATTAGACCACTCTGCCAAGATTCCAAGCTGCCCCGGTTGGGATCGAACCAACAACCCAGCGATTAACAGTCGCTTGCAAACTACCAATTGTGCTACGGGGCAATATTTCGAACCCGTTTTTGTGTATATACTATGGGTTCGATAATTTATTATACACCAAGGAGTCTATAATGTCAATACCAGAATTCAAAGTTTGTCCAAAGTGTTCGAAAAGTAAACATAAAACAGAATATCATATCAGAAAAGATAAGGGGTATACATATCTCAAAAGTTATTGCAAGGAATGTTCTCGTTATGCAAAAACTAGGGAAGAAATATTAAGACAACAATATAATAACTGTAAATGTGGAAATATTAAATCCAAAAAAGGTCAAGTGTGTAGAAAATGCACAAGATCAAATTATTCTACTTTGTTTATTAAAAATTGTAAGCACAGAAGGAAGTCTATTAAATTAACTATTATTAGAGATAATTTAATTCCATATAAATGTTCTGAGTGTGGCCTGTCTGATACTTGGAATGATAAAAAAATTACACTCCAGTTAGATCATATAAATGGTATTAATAATGATAATAGGTTAGAGAATCTTAGATTTTTATGTCCTAATTGTCATTCTCAAACTGATACATTTTGTGGTTCTAATAAAAATATGCCCGACTAGGATTCGAACCTAGAAATCGACGGAACCAAAATCCGTTGCAGTACCATTGTGCTATCGGGCAAGCCCACAGAGGGAATCGAACCCCCTTCCGATGATTACAAATCAACTGTAATACCATTATACTATGCGGGCAATAATAGGAGCGGTGGGATTCGAACCCACACTTTAAGGATTTTAAGTCCTTTGACTCTGCCGTTGGTCTACGCTCCCAAACTACAGATTCATTCTACCCTATCATCGTCTACTGTCAACCCACTTCTTGAAAGTTTCTGGATCAGTGTACAAAGGTATTACCGTTGTTTGATCGTCATATTGATTGTAACATGTAGAAAATGCATATAGATCATTTTTTTCATTTATTCTACCATAACCAACGGGATGAGATAAAACTCTTTCAAGTTCAGATATTCTTGTTTTTAGTTCTTCGTTTTCCCTCCTAAAATAATCCAATCCTCCTCTCAGACATTTCAATTCGTCTTTCGCATTAAAGATATCAAATTGTGATGGAAGATTATGTTCTTCACATAGGTGAATCATATACTCAAGTGGTTTTTCTTGTTTTTCTAATTTAAGGTATTTATTCATGATATTGTGTAGCCCAATTTGGCATATTGTTATCGTCACCAGTTTTTAGATTAAATGTTTCAACAAATGTATCGTATGTATCTTCTATATGTAATTCTAATAGTTTTTGAAGTCCATTTAATGCATTGGCGATATCATCTCTGGTCATACCTCTTTCTATTACTCCACGGGATAGAGATTGAATTTGGTGTGTGAAATTGTAGAAGGCCATTATGTCCATCTCAAGATCCATTCTGTTTTTAGGCATTTTATTTATCTCCAGTTGGTTTCATTTCTGTAAATCCTCTTTCAGTATTCAAAAAGAACTTATCAATAAATCCAGCACTTCTATTTAAGAATTCTATTCCGTGTCTACTTACATAAAATCCAATAGATGCACCACCTACAATAATACATCCAAAGTAGAATATTTCAAATGCTATTCTCAATGTTAATTTAGTTTGTTTGTTCATTTTTATATTCTAGTTTGGGTATAATTTCTGTATCGTCATACGCAATATTCTTAATGGATATTTCTATGATAGAATTTTCATTCACTTCAGATCTATTAATGAGTTTTTGTAATTCTTGTAATAGCTTATTTGGATCTATTTTTTTATCTAGTTTGAAATATATGTTCATGTATATCTACGAGAATATTGGCCCTGTATATCACTCACAAAATCTAATTCACCAGTATCATCTGGTCCATAAATAAATTCCTTTGGAACTTCCTTATAAACTCCCCTTTGTTTGGCCTCGTCCCAATCTAAACAGCCGTATTTACTCCAATATAGATACTTGAATCCATTATAAGACTTTGTATCATACAACAGTTTTTCCATTACAAAGCACAATCTTTGTTTTGCAGATTGTGGTATCCTACTGGCAAGCAAATCATTAATTGCTGTTTTAGTGTAATCCAAAAAATCTATAGATACTTGTTTTCTTAGTTTAGCCATAATACATCTCCATTTTGTGCGAAGACACACTATTATTATACCGTGCGTGGCGAGTTTGTCAATCTACTTTTTACAACACGCATTGCGAAAATTTAAAGATATTCAATTACCAATAACTAAATACTTTTTGACTATGTCCATAAATGACTCCTAATCTTAATTAGTTCGATCAACTTGTCAGTATCTTCTCTTTCGTAACTTCTTTCCATCTCATCTATTAAACGATAGTAATGTTTACCATGAGTTGTTTTTGTGATAATATCATAAGGATCATCTCGATTGGGTCTAGTTTTAGTCCACCACTCATACAATGCTCGTATCTTAATTGATGCTTCTGCTTGTGGAGTCAATTTATTATAATCTGGATCATTA
>Ga0208235_1000285_pt1 | contig 12571 bp, 20 predicted proteins | sample LakMenEpi22Oct12_FD_150727 | JGI IMG/M metagenome (GOLD analysis project Ga0208235, IMG submission 150727) | Freshwater microbial communities from Lake Mendota, WI - 22OCT2012 deep hole epilimnion (SPAdes) | ecosystem: Environmental > Aquatic > Freshwater > Lake > Epilimnion/Euphotic zone ... | reverse complement strand
ACTATGGCCTTTACTATTCTTATTTCGTGGTTAATGTCTATGCTATTCGTCATTTAAAGAGGCTTTAACGGGTTTAACTGTGGTTTGTGGTATAAGTACTGGCTTTAACTTGTACGGCAATTCGTCATTAAAGCGCTTTTGGTTTAAAAAGGTTGTAAAATGGGGTAAAAATTCTATTTTGTCGGCCTGCTCATGGTTTTGTATGAATTTTGGAATAAAGGCGCGTAAATGGTCCTTTTCAGCGTCTTTTAACTTAGCCCAAGCAGTCTGTGCAGTTTTTTTAACTCCTTTTCTAGTGTATAAAACCCAAGCCTCGTCAAACGACAATATACTTTTAGTATTTATGTCTTTAGTATTATTATTATAGTTATTGCAATCCTGAGGGGAGGGTGGTGTCAATTCTGTTATGACCCCTCCTCTCAATTCTGTTACCACCCCCCCGTCTAATCCGATGTGAGGGTAAATTCTTCGACTAAGCACCTCCATTTTGTCGTTACGGATTAATTCCCTGCGCAAAAATCCTGCCCCCTCCAAAATTGCTAACTCTCTTTGTACTGTTATAGTTGTCATATTTAAAATGCTAGCTATTGTTTTATTAGTTGGGTAAGCGTAACCGCTCTTTTTTGCCATGCCTATAATCATGCCCATAATTACGGCCTGCCTTGGCGTTAAAATTTCTAGTAATTTAGTCGGGAATAATACAAACATTCCCAGTTCGTCGGTTTCTTTCATTGCATAAAAAAGCCCCGCCAAGTTAGCGCAGTAGGAGTGCGGCTAACCCAACAGGGCAAAAGTCGTTTAACATTAGGAGTCTCCTACATTCCAGTTAACGCTACAAATATAGCAAAGTTTTTAACTTACCAAAGTTTTAGCCATAAGTTGCCCATGGTAGAACTCGAAGCCCTTGTTAAACCAGTTTTGATGTTCTCGCTTCTCAGCGTCTAGGCATTCGTTTTTTAGGGTAACTACGGCACTTACTAGGCCCTCGTCTGTTAATTCTTTACGGCCGTAAGCCATAAGCAACTCTAGCACCTTAAAGGCGTAGGTTTCCACTGGTGTTAAATTTTCTGTTTTCATGTTTTTTTTATGTGTTTTAAAATATAACGGACCCCACTTTCCGACATGTCTAGCCGTTCTGCTATTTGCCTTAAAGTCATCTTAAAATCATCGTGTAACAAAATAGCCGCATATTGTTTCGGGGTGTAATGTTTAAACTTTAATTGCATTAGTCTAAATTTAGTTTGTTTTCGTTTAAAATTCTGTGCAGTTCGTCCCGCGTTTCACTTAGCGCCGTGTAAACCTCCTCTGGCATTGTGTCGGGGGCGTATTTTGTTTTTGTCCTCAGGTATTGGTCCAGTTCCCACATTGAATGCGCCCACCTCCAACCGTCGCAAGCGTAAGTAAATGCCTCCTCGTCGTCTGGTAGGTCATATTCTAAAATTGCTTTCATTCTTTTATTGCGTAAGTTACTTGGATGTCGTGGGCTTTTTCGCCTAAAATTGTTTGTTTAAACGCCTTGCGCATTTCTTTTACCCAGTTAGCCTGCGGGCTGCCTATTTGTGCAACAAACTGCTGCACTTCTGGGCGCTTAAAACTGCGGTCGGTGTGTTCTATTTCTATTGTGATTATAAAGGTTTTCATTTGTTACCTCCTTTGTCATTCATTGCCAGCATTACCATTTTATAAAGTTTAGTTTCGCCCTTATAGCCAAGGTTTAAATAGTTTGCATATTGTGCAGCCCCGTGCATTCCGCTGGTGTGGTGACGGTCCAGTAAACGCGTCATTTTTGCCCAGCTTTGGTTATACTCATGCCGTGCAATGTAAAAAAACAAGTGCCTCGCCGTTACAATGTTACGCTCACGACTTGGGCTCATTAACTGGCCCGCTGTTGTGTTAGTCACCTTACAAACCTCTAGCAGTAGCTCGTTAATTAACTCCTTTTTGGCAGTAAGTGTTTTGTGCTGTGGGCTATTTAATTCTGCTTTTAGCATTTCAACTTCTATATTATGGCGGGCTATAAGGCGCTCTAGTTGTAATTCGAGCGCCCTAACCTTTTGCCGTGTTTTTCCGTATAGTATTAAGTAGTCTACCTCAGTTTTTGCTTGCTGCATTTTTTGCCTCCCTTCTTTTCCGCTCGCAGCGTCTCTTCTGCTCTCTAACTCTGTGCATAAACTGCTCGGCTTGGTAAATTTGTAAACGCATGGCGTCTAGTTCTCCAGCATGTACTCGCGTCATATAGTTAAGGTCCTCGCTGGCTTCATGTGCTAGTTTTGCCCATGTTTGTTTTGCGTCTATGCATTCGCGCAGTTTAGCCTCAGCGTCTAGCTTCTCATTTAGCAGCAGGTTGCCTTTTCTAACGGCGTCCTTATACATTCCTTTTAGCCCCTTAATATGTGCAATTTGTGCTTTAATTGTGCCAATGCTAATAACAGCGGCTAAGGCCAGTGCGGTGTAAAATAAGTAAATCATATGTCGGTCGTTTTAATTCTATACTGGTAGCCTACATAACTTTTAGCCGCGTCCTCGCCGCTTCTAAACATTTCGGCAAAGTAATGACCGCCCCAACAAGGACCGCCTGCCGCATTGTAAGCCTCGGCTATGCAGTCGGCCTCCTCTTGTAGTCGTTTCTCGCACAGCTTTACAGCTGCTTTAATAGCGTCGCTCGCGTTAGCCTTGCCTCCGTGGCGCTCTTGAAACTCGTAATGCTCAACTAAGTGCAACAAGTCCAAAATTGTGTTTTCTAGTGGTGTATTCATGTTTATTTTATTTTGCCTTTGTACATGCGCTTAATCTCCTTGCGCTGGTGTTTAATTGCCTCGTTAAACCCTTCTATAAATTCGTCACGCTCAAACTGGTAGGGCGTGGCCTCGGGTAAATTATGGTAGTGTTTAACTGTCTGCTTAATGCAGTGGGCTCCGTACATTACCGCTACGGTAACGGGGGTTGCGATAATTAGGTAAATTATGTCTAGTGCCATAGTCGTATAATTAAGGGGGCGGTTAGGCCCCCGTGGTTTGTTGTTTGTTATAAAGCCAGTCAATAAAACTGCTAGAATGCGGGTCCAGTGAAGGGGTTAAAGTTTCGCTAATTACCGTAAGCCCGTCAAAAATTGGCTGCGCATCTTTTGCAAAACGGTTAACAAATTTACCCTTGTAGACTGTTTCTTTGCTGTGCATAGTGTAACCCTTAGCCGCTAATGTGGCAGCCTTTTTAGGAACAGAAACAAAGCCGCCGTCTAGCAAACGAAAACAATAGCCAAATTTTCCATAAAACGGGCTCTGTGCGCAAATCTCTCCAGCCTCATTAATCAAAACGCTACATACTGAATTAACGGTGCAAAACCCATGCTCTAGCATTTCTAACCCAAGGTCGCGCCTTTGCTCCGCCTCCCTTCTCGTTAATGAGTCAGCAGCTTGGTGGTAAGGACTTCCCCAACTATAATCGTCTTGACAGTTGTAATACCTCTCCATTCTCTCGTCATTACGCTGGTTAAGTTCGTCCATTGTTTGCTTGTAAGCGGCTAATATGTTTGCGCGCTTAGCTTCTTTGGTTAGTTCTATTGTTTCCATAGTGTTAGTAGTTAAGGGGGCGGTTAGGCCCCCGTGGTTTATAGTTTTTTTCTTAGTTTGTTAATTAGTTTTTTATTTTCGGTATACCAGCCATTAATTTCCCATCGTTCTTTTGAAACATGCATAGGCGTTTTAGTAAAGCGAAAACCAAAAAAATGCCACGCGCTTTTATTGTTAGCAAAAGGCATGAGCGAGGAAAACCATGGCTGTGTAAATCCTTTTTTGTGCCCAATAAATCCATAAAAATCAATTTGGTTAAACCCAATGTTGTAAGGGTTTTCCCATGTTTTAAATCTAAATAGTGTTTTCATGTTGTTAGTATTATGTGAATGCGAACTAAGCACATAGTTTACACATATGCAAGCACTTTGTAAAAAAAATTAAAAAAAGTTTAAAAAAATAAAACCCCCAAGTATTACCAAGGGGGCCTAACATGAAAACAGAATGCTAGAAACTAACAACTAGCACACAAATATACTACTCTAGTACCTTTTCTATTGCCCTTATTATTTGCAGTGTCTTAGGCTCTCGCTTTTCCCACTTAGTTAGCAGGCCTCTGCTTATGCCCACCTCTTCGCAAACTTGGTTAAGGCTTATGCCTTTTTCTATGCAGCGCTTACGCCACTTTACTACTAGGTTCTCGTCATTCATTGTGCAAATTTACGAAATAGTTTGTATTTTTGTAAACATGAAAACAGAACACATTTTAAGCAAGTCACGACTGGACCTAATTAACAAGGCCCCAAGCCTCTACAAACGCAAGTATATAGACGGCGTTAACGAGCAACTAGAAACCCCTGCACTGGTGCTAGGCAAGGCATTACACTGCCGAGTCTTTGAGCCAGCCGAATGGGGGATGCGCTACACCATAGCGCCAGACATTGACCGCAGAACCAAAGACGGTAAAGAACGCTGGGCACAATTCCAAGAGCAGGCCGAAGGCTTAACAGTTGTAACGCGTGAGCAAGACGACGCCATAGAGCGAATGAATAGCGCCATTTATAAGCACCCTGCTGCGGCTTATTTGCTTGGCTTAAAAGGTACCAGTGAAATTATGGTTAACTGGGTAGACGATGTTAGCGGCATCCCCTGCCGTGGCATTTTTGACCGCCTTACTACCAGCGCTATAATAATGGACCTTAAAACAACAGACGACGCTAGCCCTAAAGGCTTTGCTAGAAGTTGCCACAAATACCGCTACCATGTGCAGGCTGCCTTCTATATGGACGGTTTCGAGCGTGCCTATAACCAACTCTGCGAGGGGTTCTTTTTTATAGCAGTAGAAAAGTCCGAGCCGCACCTAGTGGCCGTTTACTATTTAACAGCCGAGGACATACAGCGAGGCCGTCAGCAGTACCGCGAGGACATTGAAAAATTTAGCACTTGCTTAAAGTTTGACGAGTGGCAGGGCTATGGTGACGGCGTGCAGGAATTAACACTATTTAATCATGGAAAATAAAACAGAACTAACACAAACAGCGGCCCCGCTTTCACAGTTTGAGCAGGCTCAAAGACAAGCAAAGGCGTTATGTGCCAGTGACTTGGTCCCACAGCAGTACAAAAACAATGTAGCTAATACATTGGTAGCGCTGGAAATTGCAAACCGAATAGGCGCTAGCCCGCTTATGGTAATGCAGAATTTAAATATAATACATGGGCGCCCTAGTTGGGGCAGTTCGTTTATTATAGCGGCTATAAATGGCTCTGGGAAGTTTACAGCCCTGCGCTTTGTTGGCGACTTGGCCAAAGGTATTAAGGCGGTTTGTCAGGAAAAGGCCACGGGCGAAACTTTAGAGGGCCCAGTAGTTACTATGGACATGGCCAAGGCCGAGGGCTGGGTAGACAAGGCAGGCAGTAAGTGGAAAACTATGCCCGAGTTAATGATGCGCTACCGTGCAGCGGCTTTTTTTGGCCGTCTCTACGCCCCTGAAATTACCATGGGAATGCACAGCACCGAGGAGGTTATAGACATACAGCACGAAGAGCCCAAGGCGGTTGCTGCAATTAACGAGGCTATTAAAAAGTAATGCAGTTTAATAACGACTTTGCGTTTGATTTAATTGTAGGGCAAATGGCAGAAAAAGAACTGGCTGCCGTCCTGCAAGGCAAGCGCATAGAAGTTAAGAGCGACAAGCTAGCGCATAAAACTGGAAAGGTTTTTGTAGAATACGAGAGCCGAGGCAAGCGCTCAGGCATTGCAACTACGCAAGCCGACTACTATTGTTTTGAGATTAGGGGCACCTATTTATTAATTAGTGTGCCCAGTCTTAAAGTCATAGCGCGTAAATATATTGGCACCGCTCACGATGTCAGAGGAGGCGACGAAAACACCAGCAAGGGCGTTGTAGTGCCTTTAAGTGAACTTATGTGCCCAAAGGGTTAACTAAGTCCTTAGACTCGATTAGAGTGTATGTAAAGCGGTTGCCGTGAATGGTAGCCGCTTTCTTTGCTAGCAGCATAAAGGCGTTAAAATCTTGAGTGCGTTTAAAGACTTGGCAGCCGTGGCTCCAGTCGTCTACCCTTACGCTGTCAACTCCAGCCTTATGAATGTTAATACCAAAAACGCCCGTTTCGGTTTTGTCGGTTTGGTAAATGCCGTCTTTTGTAAAATCGCGGTACACAGTTACTGGGGCAACTTGGCGCAGGGCTTCGTATTTGCCTTGGTGTAACCCAATAGCGTGGCTACCTCTGTACTGGTTGCAAACTAGGCGAGCAGTTCCGCCGCCGTTGTCAGTGGTTATGCTGTATTCTTTTAGCATCCAGTTTTCCTTTTCCTTATAGGCTATTACTAGCTTGTCGTCGAAGGCGTTTGTAACTTTGTTGCCCGTGTCGCTGTTGCGAATGCCTATAATGTTTAAGTTAAACTCTCCAGTTTCAAAAAAGGCATAGCCCTTAGCCTTCATGGTGGCCCTTAAAATTGCAATGTTCATAGCAGCAAAGTTAATAATAATAAAACGCCAATGCCATAAGTAACAGAGCGTAGGCGCTTATACTTATTGTCGCGTTTCTGTAGCTCGTTTAATAGCTTGGCTTGTATTTTGTCGTACTGCTCTATTACCTCGGCGTCTATTTTTCTATACTCACGGCAAAGCGCTAACTGCTCGCGAGCCTCGGCACCTTTAAGTAGGTAGTAGTTACTTGCCGCTACTGTCGAGCTGTCTGTGCATTGCGAGTAGGCGAAGCGTGGCGCCGCAGCTAGTGTCACCAGTAATAGAAAGGTAAAGCGTGTCATATTTTGTAATTAGTTGGGTGTCTATTTGCTCAAGTGTTTTGTATTTAAGCCGTATTTTGTACAGCGTGTCTAGGTCTTTTTCAATTACGCGAATAGCAGGACCATGCACGACTCTCTCCTGCTTAGGCACAGCAAACTCTAGGTATAATATGCCGCCTACAAAGAACAGCACAAAAAGCAAAATAGAAAGGCTACTCTTGCTCACCTTTTTTGCCTGAGAATTTGTCAATCGAAGTGAAGCCGAGGGTTAGAATAGTTACCCATTCAACAGCCGCAACAAGTTCCTTACTGGGTGCAATCTCTTGCGGGCTTAGTGAGTTGTGAGCCATAGTTCCAAACAGAACAAACGCGCCAATAATACCTACAAAGCGCTTGCTTGAAAACTCGCCCTTGTCTCCTTTAAAAATCTCTAATAGTTTTTTCATGTTATCTACCTTGGCCGCGATACCTTTTCGCGGGTTTGTTATTCTTAGAATGTACGCCCTTGTTTTTTCTCTTGGGCTTTGGTTGCCAACTTGCCGATGCTGTGCTTTTCGCCTTTGCCATTTTACAAGCCGTTAAGTTTTAGCATATTGTTTATACTCAGCGTGTCAACTATTGGCTCGCCTTTGGCTGGCATTGTAGTGTCGACTCCGCTGTAAACCATTCGCGCAGCGTAAACCTCGGCCTTAGCCTCGGCCTCAACAACTGCCTGCTTTAACTCTTCTTTTTCCGCCACCTTGTCCTCTACCATCTTCTCACCCATTTCGTGCGCCTGAGCAGTTGCAACCGATGCCTCTTGTAGATGACTGCTAATTTTTTGTAGCATTAAGTCTACCTCATCCACTGGCACGGCTTTGCTCTTTGGCTGTGGAACTGCGACAATAGCAACAAATAACGAGGCTGCAAAAATCAAAGTAAAATGTTTCATAGTTTTCTCATTGTATTCATTATACGAATTTCGGTAATAGCAGCAGCAAGGGCGCTGTCGGACTTTTTAAGGGCGTAGCTTAGTCGGTCAATCTTCAAATCTAGAGCGTCTATTTTCTGGTTACTCTTTTCAATCTGCTCTTTATACCCTGAACGAAGGTCGACATACAAATAGCTAACAGCCAACAGCATACAAAAAGCCACGGCAGCAATCGGGTTCTTACGAAATTGGTCAAAGCTAACAGGTAGCGCATTGGGTTTTACTTTTGGAGTAGTCATTATTTAATACTTGTTACTGGCTCAGGTAGTTTACAATAATCCGAATCGGGGAATTTCGCGCAATACCCCTTCAAATACAATGAATCATCACCTGAAAATGTATGAATCCCCATCGGCTCGGGATAAACCTCAAACGGGGCAAAACTTGCGGGGGGTTCTGCGTAAAACAAAATATCAACCGCCCACTTATCCGATAAAACTGCGGGTGTAATTACCTCCATATCTTTGATGACTGCGGGGGTAATTGGTAAAAATCCCAACTCAACAACCGCGCAATCAACAAAAGAAGTGACTGGCTCCCCGTCGGGGTTGGTTGTGGTTTGTTCTATTAACTTGCGAAGGGTTGCCCATTCGGTGGGGGTGAATTCGAACTTATTAAATTGTTTCATTATAGTGTAGTTAGTGAGGCAAGTTCTGCGTTTGTTAAGCGGGTTTTGAATAGTGCGGCTTGGTTAACTCCTGCGTCTAATGGCTCTGCGGTTCCAATACTGCCCTCGTTTGAACCAATGCCCGTTGCGCTTAATCCCGTTGGGACTGCGCTTACTGTGGTTACCGCTGTTCGTTCTACACCATTAACCCATAAAGCATAATCGTTTGATTTATAAACAAATGCAATTTTTAATCTTCCCGCTGGTGGCGAATAACTAATGTTAAATGACGAACCCGCACTGCAATAAACATTTATTGCTCCACTTGCTTGGTATATTACAATTCTATTTGTAAAACTTGCATCACTTAGAAACATATATCGACCATCATTTTTGGCTTCTTCGGTTACATCCACAAACATCACCCCCTCCGTCTGCCCAATCAACGAACTAATGCCCGTCTTAAAACAAGCATCCGCCACCCTTGTGGCACTTGCTGATGTGGTTGGGATGTAGGATGTGGGGTAACTTGAAACCTCGTGCTGAAATCCCCAAAACAAAACATCACTTGCACCCGTTGAAGCACCTTGCAATCCTGCGGTAACTGCTGAAAAAGTATAACTAAATTCAAAGCGTTGCCATTGTTCGGTGGCGGTAAAATCGCTTGAAATTGTGGTCGCACCATTTGCAAAGAATCTAAACTTTTGAGCAGTTCCGCTTTTTGCTTTTGCGTATACCGTCAAAACATTTGTACCCGCTGAACCCGTGCCACTATTGTAAACTAAATTCCCACTCGCATTAAATTGAACTCTATCTGCATTGGTTGTTCCATCGGGCGAAATAGAATCATTCGCAGTAATTGTTGGACTTCCACTTGTACTCCAAAGATTCAACTGCTCACTATATAAATACAAATTCGTTGACTGCTTCTCCAACAACAACGACGGACACCCGCCCCCGCCATTTTGGTAAGTTAATCTTGGTACATTTAAGCGGTCGGTAGTGGGGAAATAGGGTTTGGCGGTTGAGCCGTAATTAATTTGCGGGAAACAAATGTCTACACTTGTTGCGGTCGTTCCCGTTAAATTGCTTACATAAAACGAAATACCGTTTGCATTGACTCCAACAGGAATAGTGAAAGCAAAATTATAACGAGTCCAAGTGCTCGACAATGTAACTCCTTGTTGTTCGTAAAAATAATCTCCACTTACACTGCGTTCAATAATCACTCCAATCGTTCCACTTCCTTTTAAGTAAACACTATAATTTATTTGTGTACCCGTTGGCAATGCCATTGCATTGCTGTATTTTCCAATGTAATCAGTATTACTACCACTTGAAATGTTGCTCATCGTTATGGCATTGGTCGTGCCAAACGCATCGGTTATTCCCGTGGTAATTGTTACACCCGCATTTGACCAACTGCTTAAATTTGAACTTTGTTCTACAAAATTCCACGGGCAAACCTCCACCAATCCCGCACTATTTACTCGCGTTCCGTTGGATGCACGGGTGAAAGACAAATCCCCGCTTCCGTCGGTTGGTACTGCACTATAAACTTTGTCTTCGGCGTACCCGCTTGGTATCATTACCAAAGATGCACTATTTAATAAGTCGCTCATTTTATAAGTTGTTAAGTTTTCTAAGTAGGCAACCAATGCCCTCGTAATAACCGCCGTCAGCAGTAACGCGCGACTTATACAACTTAACCAGAGCCCAGCCCTGCCCTTTGTATGCCGTGCCCCGCGTGCCAAGTCCGAGGTTTTGACTTACTAACATTTTTAGTAACCGATTACAGAACCAGAACTAATAACGAAGCCAGTAATTTTATTACCCTTACCCGCTGGCAAATATGCACCTTGCTGGAAAGTAACGCCGCTCATTCCGCGGGCGCTCAATACATTGGTGGCCGTGCCGTTCTCTTGGGTTACGGTAAAAGAAGTAAATACAGTGTCCTCGGTAGGTACAACTGCGTCGTAACTAACTGAGGTAACTGTCGCAGCCGCGTGGTATTTAAAACCCTGCGAGCCTGCTATAATGTCTGCGCTTGCTTGTGCCATAGTGCCTGCAATTTACAAACACATTAAACGCAAGTCGTTAACAAATTAAACGCTGGCTATAATATACCACTGCGCCCCGTCGCTTATAATTGTTTTGCTGCCGTAGAGTTGGTTAATAGTTGTACTGCTCGCCCCGTTTATGTTATACGCCCCTCCGCTTATGGTTACTACATGCGCGTTAGCCGTTTTAATAAAGTAGTATTTTTTGCCCTTGCTTTCGGTGGCGTTGGGTAAGTTTACAGTTACGTTGCCGTCGCTAGAGTTACAAATAATTAACTCGTAGCCGTTTGTAATTGTGTGGGTTCCTGCTGTGTAAACCACAGAAGCGTTATGCTCTTGTATATGCCAGTCTAGTACCTCGGTGCTGTCTTTGTATTCCAGCATTACTTCCCAGCGTGTGTTAAGCGTTGGCTGTGTAGTCGGTGCCCCGTCGGCATAGTTTACTAAATGCTCTACTAGTCTGTCTGGTATAGCGCTAGTTTCTAGGTTAAGTTTTGTAATAGCAAACTCATGGTAATTGAGTCGCTCGCGTATAGTCCGCTCTCCAGTCCTAGGGTTATACTCTTCGCTTCCGCCTCCAGTTGCTAGCGTGTAGTCGGGCGCAAGGCCTAGCCATTCGCCCTGCCAACTTTCCGAGCGTGGGTAAAATGTGCCCCCGTTAAATAGCCATTTTGTAGAGTCAAAGTTAAGTGACTTAATAGCGCTCAAAGTTCCAGCGTCGTGCCATGTACCCTGCACAACTGGCACAAATTTATTATACATGCCACCAATACGACGGCCTAGAATTGTGCCTAGGTCCGCGCTTATTGCACTGGCATAACCGCTGAACCAGTTAGAACTTAAAACAAAAGTAGAGCCGTTATAAACAAAAATAGAGCCGAAGCCAAACGGGCCCTCGTCGTCATAGTATGCGGGCTCAAGTTCTATAAGTTGGCTGTTGCCACTAGCACCCGTTACGCTTACAGTCTGCTTGGTCGTGTGGGCAAAGTCGGGATTTTCAATAGAGCCATAAGGCTGCGCTGCTGTAATGGTACCCCAAAAGTTAATCTGGTTAGTAGTGTTGGCGGCCCAGTTGTTAGGCGCTACAAAGAAACCTTGCTCAGCCTCTATGTAATAGTCAACGAATAGACGCGTATACCCAGCAGGAACTTCTGGCATTACGAAGTCTAATACATGAGTATTCCAACTATTACGCGCGTTAGTAACTGTTAACTCTTGAGTCTGCCAAACGGGCGTAGCTACTGTATTATAAGCGTTTGTAATTGGGCTGTATTGTGAAATAGTGCCGCCAGAGTTTTTAACATAAATGCGGTAGTAAAAAAGGTAACGCTGGTAACGCTTGGCACTGCTTGCGCTTAATGCTACAAAAGAGTCGTCAAACCATTTGCAAAGCATGCGGACCCGTGTAGGCTTGCTGGCTTGTAGTGTCTTGTCAACTATTGACAACTCAATACTGTTATTGTCTGGCTCGGTCCTTAAAACAAATATAGCGTTTTGCCTCTCCTCTATAACATCCACGGCCCTAACTGGTGGCTGGTAAGTTAGTGTCGGCTTGGCTTCCCACTGTGGCCTTACATTAGCAGCAAGACTAACGGCGTGGGCTGTGCTGCCATTGCTTTGGTAGGTACCCGCAGCGTTGTAAATTCTAGTAGTTAAGTTAGTAGCGTTATAGGCGTCGTCTGGTAAAATCCAAAACGCCCCGCTTTCTAATGTAATGCGACTGCCGTAAATGCTTAGCACTTGCTCTATGGCCTGCTTGCAAGTTAGCAAGTCTATATTTGTGCCAGCCTCAAAGGGGTCCGTAGTGTCAATAAATTGCACATCCGCGAAGGGGTCAAAGCTATTGTAAAAACTAAGCAGATTAAATTTAGTATTTGCCAGTCCCTTATAACTTGCCTGCGCGGTGTCATACATTGTAACGCCGTCGCGTATATAGGTATTCTCGCCTAAGGCGGTCCAGTAGTCGTCTAGCCCGCAAAGTTCCAAAGACTTACGCACTATGTCCAAGCCCGTAGCTAATGAGTCAGTAAACCAGTCAGGACTTACAAAGAAACCCTCTAACAAGTTTAACGAGTCAACAGCCACCAAGTCAAACACTGGCGCCCCGTTAATGCTTTCGCGTAAGTAGTCGGCTTGGTCTGCAACCACTCGGCC
>Ga0208235_1000271_pt1 | contig 13013 bp, 20 predicted proteins | sample LakMenEpi22Oct12_FD_150727 | JGI IMG/M metagenome (GOLD analysis project Ga0208235, IMG submission 150727) | Freshwater microbial communities from Lake Mendota, WI - 22OCT2012 deep hole epilimnion (SPAdes) | ecosystem: Environmental > Aquatic > Freshwater > Lake > Epilimnion/Euphotic zone ... | reverse complement strand
TTTCTGATCGTTGAAGACGACTGCAAATTTGAGTCTGAAAACTGGAAAGAACAGCTCACGCAAGAGTTGGATCATGTTCCAGAAGACTGGCAGGTTATCTACGTCGGAAGCTGTTGCGCTTCTCCGTACGAGGAGAACAAGCACATCGGAGGCAACGTGTACCGGCTAACGCAAGGCATGTGTACCCACTGTTACTACGTCAACTACAGCGGTGCTTGCGACCTGATGAAAACGAACCAGAAGGTTTGGTGTCCAATCGACATCCAGATGCTGGTTGATTCGATTCCGCACATGAAGTTTTACGGAATCCTCCCAAGATTGGCCTATCAAGATGGAGCAAACCTGCATCCATGATGAAAGACATAATCCGAAGTCTGTCCCTCAAGGCTCTCAAACGATTTGCAACGGGCGGCGATGGTCCTGCCGATCTTCTTCAGGAAATCGAAGACCTTCGCAAAACGCTCCAAATCCGAACCAAAGAACATGACGAGCATCTGACCGAGGTCCGCGAGGAGCGCGATCATTGGCTCGCCCTCTACGATGAAATCAAATTCGCTGCCGAGTTTCTAATGAGCTACGCAAAAAATGACGTCCCCAAGCTGAGTGAACAAACCGATTGGGAGACTGGCAAAATCGTCCTGCCGCAGGAAACGGGGACGTACTACTTCAACCCGGCAATCATGCTCGAACCAGATGGTCGCATCATGCTTTTTGCCCGTCGCTGCCGTAACAAGCGCGAGAAGGACGAGGATGTCTACATCGAGAAGAACGACATCGTCATATTCGAACTGAGTCAGGATCTTCGCGCCACAAAGAAGTCTTTGACCCAGTTAATCTCCCACTACCCCCTCGAACAGTTCGAAGACCCTCGCGTCCTAAAATTCGGCGACAAGTACGGGCTTGCGTGCTGCACATTCGTCCCGTTCAAGAGCTACGCGCACCAAGGAATGTTCCTTCTGGACAAGCATTTCCTGAACGTAGGCCGTTTCGACATGATCTACGGCAACAACTACGCGCAGGCCATGATCAACGATGGCCATGAGAAGAACTGGCTCTACTTCGTCCACGATAACGCGCCACACATGGTGTATTCGGCCAACCCACACGTCGTTGTACGCCTTAATGGGCGTTTAGAGAAGGAGGAGGAGTACGTCACCGACGAGTTCAATCCGCTCTGGAAGTTTGGCGAGGTGCGCGGAGGCTCCAATCCGATCCTATGCGACGGCTTGTACTGGACCTTCTTCCATAGCTCGCTGCCGTGGATCAACAAGAAGCGCCGTTACTACATGGGTGCCTACGCTTTCGAAGCGAAGCCGCCTTTCCGCATCGTCCGAATGACGACGTTGCCGCTTCTGACTGGAACGAATCAGCAGGATTGGTGGCCGGGATTGCCTGCGGTCGTCTTCCCATGCGGCGCATTCTTCGATAGCGCAAAGAATAAGTTCGTCGTCTCGTACGGAATCAACGACATAGACTGCGGTTACATCAAGATTCCGTTGGCCGACTTGCTTGAGGTGACGAAGGTGATTCGACCCAAGCGTGACGTCGTCAACAAAGAGAACCCAATCAAACTCGACGAAGTTCTCGATCCAATTCCGCAGAGACATAAACTAAAACGAAACAAGAAATCAAAGTATGATGAACTGGCTAAGAGGCTCGACGAAGAACCGCAAGGAGATGGCGAAAAGCCTGATGGACTTGCCTGAGGTAGACATTCTCGAATGGACAACGGCTGGCCAACAGGGCGAACTTGCGATTATTTTGCGAAATCCGATTCTTCGGATGGCTTTACGCATCGTGGCTGAGTCGATGCCGGTGCCTATGCCCTCCCAAGGAAGCAAGGAATCGGACATTGTTTTCGCTGCCGGTGTAACCGCTGGCTACGCGCATTGCCTTGAAAACATTCGAAAACTTGCAGTAACCGACACAACGAGAGAACCTGAAGCAACATTTGAAAAACAATACTAACATTTTATGGAAGAACCACTGAACTCACCGACCGTTAACTCCGCGCAAACGCCTGATTTCGAAAGCTCCTTCATCGAATCTTTCAAGGCTAACACTCTTGAGGATGCCGCCGCTGGAGAGGCTAGTGCAAAAGCTTCGCAAGTAACCGAGGAGCCTAAGCAGAAGAAGCAAACGCAGCCTAAGTCCGAAGCGAATACCAAGCTCAGCAAGTCTGAGATGGATATCGAGCGGATGTTCAGTCCGAAGGAGAAGGCTCCAGCTACCGAGGATTCCTCGGCTACTGATGACTCTGGCATCCCTGAGTCGATCAAGTCTACGAAGGCCGCTGATGCTTTCCGCAAGATCAAGGAAGAGAAGGCGCAGTTGGCCAAGCAGCTTGAGGAGATGAAGTCTGGCAAGGTTGCCAATCCGAACTTAGAAGCTCAGCTCAAGACTTTGCAGGAGGAGCGCGACACGCTTTCCGAACGTGTTCGACTCCTCGACATTGAGCGCCACCCCAACTTCGTCAAAAAGTACGAAGCCAAGATTACCGGCGTGTTCGACTCGATGAAATCTGTCGTTGGCACGGATGGCGACAGGCTTGTTGGCCTACTCAAGTCCCCTGAGAACGATTATCGCAACTCGCAGATCGACGACATCGTTGAGGGTCTTTCGCCCTCCAAGAAGGCGAAGCTTGGCGCTTTAATCGTCAAGTACGACGAGATTAACGGCGAGAAGTCTGCGGAGATGTCCGAAGCGAAGTCCGACTACGACTCGATCATTTCGAAGTACCAGCAGGACAACGAGGAAGGCACTCGCGCTGCATTGGAGTCGGCCAATAAAACTTGGACAAAGGTCAGCGAGAACGCTCGCGCTTTGGAAATCTTTGAGCCGCGTGAAAACGACGACGAATGGAACACGGAGCTAACTGGCCGACTTAGCCTCGCCCAGCAGATCTTCAATGGCGAGAACAGCGAAGAAGACCTCGCCAAAGCCGCTCTATGGGCCGCTGCCGCGCCGAAATACCGCGAGCTTCTCTACTCTCAGGTTGAAGTAAACAAGCGCCTACAAGCCGAACTAGCGAAGTATCGAGGCAGTGAACCCGGTGTTAGCTCGAAAGCAACAGCAGGCGGCTCCCGTGCATCAAGTGCGAATGGGTCGAAGAGCGAGGACTTCGTCACGAACGTCCTGAAGTCGTTAGGACGCTAACCTTACGCGTAGAAACAATTATCCCCCGATTGGTTTCATTACCAGCGGGGGATTTTGCTTTGAATCATTTACGATACGGACCACTGCCACCTTTATAAGGACCGCTTCCACTTGGAGCAGGCTTAACCGGAGGCTTCGGCGGAGGAGACTGCTTGTAAGGTCCGCTGCCACTCCCCTTAACAGACGGTGAACCTTTGTACGGTGCGTTATTGCTCATTTGTCCTTTGGTAGTGCATACCAGCCTTCGTGGATGATGATGCGGTTATTACTACGCACCGTTTTGCCTTCGGCGTCAACCACCCAAACCTTAGCCTTAACGCTCTGTGCGAGGCGCACAGGCTCACCGTGGGGGACGTAAATCACCCGGCTCGCGCAGCTCACGCTCATGCTCATCAATGCGAGCAAGCAGATCGCGCTTAAGATCGGGTTGTTTTTTCGCATCTTCGCTTGTGACATCCTGCTTCGTCAGCGCGTGAAGCCAGATAACCAGCTTCATCACCAAGTCGGCCAAGAAGTTCATTCAGTTTTGGCGACGTCGGGCGCAGCCTTCGCGGCCTTCTTGTTGTTGTAAACAGACCAGCCAACGCCAGCGATGCTTACGACAGCGCCTACGAGTTCAGCGAGTTGATCAGCACTGGCCAATCCTTTGGCGACGAGGAAACCACCGGCAGCGGTCAAGATGTGGCGGACAAGAGAGGCGAGATTAGGATTCATTTTTCTGTTTTTAGTTTGCGATACAGTTCGAGTGCTTTGACGGCGCAAGTTAGAAGCGCGGCGAATGCGCCAAGAGCTAACGACGCAGTCTTGAGATGAGGATCTGAAAATACCGCGTTCCCCAGAATACCGATGATCGGACCACCGACGCCGATTGAGATGTCCCTAATAAAAGCGTGGTGGTCCGTCATCGTGATGGTTAGTTAGCGGCTGGAGCCTCTGCAAGCGAATCAGCCGTTGCAACAACCGGCACCGGATTCGCCAGCTTGTAAGCCGCGACAACCGCCGAGGTCCACAGAGCGTTCGCAATATTCACCACTTCGACCGGCTGACCAGTAAGGTCGTCACCGGGGTTGAGCGTGTACTGCGAGACAATCTCAGAACCCACAACCGCGCCGTCGCTGTCGTAATCGATTCCGGTCGTAACGAACAGCGAGTTGTTCTGATTGCACTGCACTGCGACAATATCAACTGGTACGATCATTGGATGGTGGGGCTAGGGGTTTTGCTTGCGGCGTAGGCTGCGACAGCGGCGGGAGTCCAGACGGCGTTGGCAATCGCTACAACCTGCTCAGGTTGACCCGTAAGGTCAGAGCCGGGAGCGAGACAGTAGCGGCGGAAGGTGGAGGCTTTGACAGCTTCGCCATCGACGATCTGATCGGATAGCCGAACCTGAAGCGTCGTGTTAGGAAGAACCTCGCAAAGCGAGAAAATGGTGCGTTCTGTTAGCATGGGATTAGACGGTGTAGGTGAAGCTAATCTGAATACTGGTTCCGTTACTAAAATTAGAATTAGTTATATCTGTAGGTGAACCAGCCTCTGATATTTGCTCCAAATTAATTGATGTTGAGCTTACTCCTCCGTACCCTTGAAAAGATCCAGTGTAGGAAACTCCATTAAACCTGAAACTGGCTGCTTGTTGTGAATCGTTTCCGCTTGCGATTGAAAAAGGAAGTCCGGTTATAGCGGCTGCTCCAGTAGACGATCCTTTGTTTGAAAGTTCAAGACGGCCGCAAACAGTAACCTGTCTTCCAATCTTTGTGTATCGTCCAGTATTTAAGGCTGTAGTTAGCCCTGTGTTTCCACCACCAAACGTCAGTCCAATCGTCCACGTACCCTCCTCGTAATCGTTCAGTACGTTCCCAGTCGCCGTTCCGGTTCCGCCGGTAACAGCGGAGAAGTCGATGCCTTTGCCGGAGGTGGACATTACTAGGTTTCCGTTTGCCAGAGACAAATTCCCCGACGGAGCCAGCGTCAGACCCAACGTTGAACCTGTCGGGTAAAAAGCAAAACCACCTGCGCTGCGGTTGACAATTTCGTAAGGGTTTGTGTTGCCGGGTTGAATATTTAACGCTTGGGATGTGTGAATCTCGACACCACCCTCCACTCGCAGCTTGGATGAGTATACTGGAGCGACTACTGTACCAATACCCACCGCATTGTTCGTCGAATCAACCTTCAACACGTTTGTGTCCACCGTCAGATCGCCAGTGATCGTTGCGGAGCCAGCGGTAACGAGTCCGGCAACGGTCAGCGCATCGGTTGTCTTGTTGTAAACCAGACCTGCATCGCCTGCCAGATTCGTTCCGCCATCATTGAAGATGACCTGAGTCGTCGCACCGGGAAGACCAACGCCGCCTCCAAGAGCCGTGTATAGCTCCGTAAAGTTCTGGTTGGTGTAATCGAACGAAGTCCGCAGCGGCGTCCCCGTTCCGTCGTTCGGCGATGCGCCGATATTGATGGTTTGCTTTGACATATATGACTAAATGAATGTTTCGTTGACCTACAGAAATTCGGTCATGTCCGCCGTGATGATCGTCACGTCCGCGCTTATCACCGTGTTATCCGCCGTGATATCCGCCGTTCCGCCAAGCGTCGCCGCCTCCCAGAGTAGGCCAATCTCCAGCAGAATGCGTTCACGCGGACTCATGCACGAAGCTCCCTGAGCCTCCGCAATTAGTGTGGCCGCATCGGCGCAAGAAATGTTTGCCATGATATTTTAGAACGGATGCGAAGTGATGAACCAAGCCGTACCGTTCGAAATGATGGTAATCGAATTCCATTGCGGGGACAGCACATGTGTGGCCGCTCCGTCAATCGTCTCGGACGCGTACGCATCGACCGTCACCGTATTCGCGCCAGCATTGATGCGCTTGAAAACGTAGATACGACCAGCAGCCAACGCCGCCGGGGGCAATGTCAGCGTAATCGCGCCAGCCGTCGCATCGCAGATCAAGAAGTAATCACCGCTCACCACGCTGCCGCTGGTCGTCACGCTCCGATACGCACCGCGTGTCGCGCCGCCGCCCTGAAGATACGTCGCAATGCGGTTCTCCAGCGCCAGCTTGGCCAACTCAACCTCCCACGGTGAGCGACATCCCAGCGACGCCGCCTCGTTGATGAGCGTTGCCGCCTCGTCGCATGTGATGTTTGGCATATCGTTCTATTGGAAAATCGGTTATCGTGCCATCGGACCAGCGCCGCGCTGCATCACCTCGGCGATAAAACCACCGCCGCCGGGAGCCTCGCCCTCCTCTACCTCCATCTCCTCCTCCTCACCGCGCTCGGCCAGCTTCTTGCCCTTGGATTTCTTCTCGTATCCGGGAATGGCCACACCATCAATCTCGATGACCTCCGCCTTACCGCCCTTACCAAGAACGATAGTCGCCATAGTCTGGAACGCTTCGCCCTCCGCAAGGTTCTCGGGGATTTCTACGCCTTTTGGAATCGTGAATGACGGCATATGGGGAGCATTACGCGACCCATTGGGATGTCAATGTCTAAGCGATAACGGGCAATAAAAAACCCGCCACTAACTTTTCGGGCCAGTGACGGGGTGCCTCGTTGTGAGGCGATTTACAAGACATTCAACCTATTGATTCAACCGAGGCAACGATGTCGCAAAACAAAAAACCCGCAAGCATTTTCACGCCTGCGGATCTTTCGCATGAACCTCTGATCGATTACGAGCAGATGATTTGAGTCAGCGCGCCGGTGCAACGACGGAAGATGATCGTCATTCCTTGGTTGGTGAATATTGGTTCCGAAGCGTGAACGAACTCAGCATAATGCTGACCCTTCTTCTCCAGCGGATCGGCGCAATCCACATCGAGCTTGTAGGCACCCGTCACCCACTGCCACTCGCCCATGTAGTTGGTCGGCATCCAGCTAAGATCGCCAACCCGATTCACGGGCCGCACGATGTGGCTCTTGAACACATACGGAGTCACGATGAACGCAGCCTCGTACGGAGCAGTCGTCCAGCTCGAATTGACGCTGAACACAGTACCCTTCGTTCCGCTCGCACTGGTGAACGGCTGCACCAGCGTGTACTTGCCGCCAGCATAGGTGAAGCGGGGCGGAAACAGATTCGGCACATGGCGATAGTTCTTAATCACCCGGTTCGCACCGATCCGCTTGAGCAACTCCGCACCAGCGCCACTGCCCTGATCAGCGAAGCGCAAGTCATCGCGGAACGCGGGGTTGTTTTGAGCGATACGCTGCGAAGCCTCCAAGCCGATATATAGCGGAAATACCGGACCATCGCTGCTGTACGAGATGAAGCCAGAGCTATCAGGATTCGTCGCACCGTTACGAATCAGCGTAGCAGCCGCGACATCGAGCATCTCCTGAGTCAACTCAGAGGTGGACTGATTGAGCGCCTGACCAGCCGATCCGGTCTGAATCCACGGGAACTCATTCACGCCAGAGGGAATCGTCTCGACCTGAGTAAAGGACGAGTCGGCCACTGCCTTGATGGCGAACTTGGCGAAGGTGTTCTGATAGCGAGTCTCCCATGAACGCTGTGCGCGGATCGAGAGCTTCTCCAAGTACACGCGCAAGAACGCCTCGACGCGATGGTCGAAGGTCAGATCGTCCTTACACAGGAGCGGACCTTTGAGGGCGAAACGCTCAGGACTCCAAGTAACGGCATTATAGCCGACCGGAACCTCGCTGTAAGTGACATCGCAAGCGCCACCGTTCTCGCCACTGGCGAGCGTGATAGCCGACCACTCCTCAGCCGCAGTCGGCTCGATGGAAGTGGTGGTGAACGAGGTCTGGGTCAAGCCAGTACCTTGAGGATACTCTCCGCGCTCAATCATATTGAGCCACATCGAGCGATACGAGGCGCGTTTATAAACGTCCTGCGCGAGCGACTCAGTCGCTACGGCGAAGGCGTTGAAGACATTGGGACAAGCCATATTGAGAAAAAATTAAACCGACGTTATCTGCATTTGGTAGGCCATTCTATCCATCCATCAAACGATGGCGGACCGGACCTACGCGCTGACCGATGCGGAGCGTCATTGCCGCTTAGACAGTTTTGCGATGGCTGACCAAGCCTCCGCCTTGCTTAGGGTCGATAAGCCGGACTGAGACACACTGGTGCGCCTTTAGCAATCAGAATAAGTCTTGATCGGGAATGCCGTCGATGAGTTCGCTTTGCTCGGCAATGTACGTTTTGTATCCCTTGATGATCGTTCCGATTCTGTGCGGCTGGATGATATGCTCCTTCGCGATGAATCCCCTGAACGTATACGGACCGGGGAATTGACCGGTCATCAGAGCGTAGAAATCCACGCCGTCGGTCTTTGAGCCTTTGCGCGCATCGACCAGTAGCTTCCCATTCTCGTATTTGGTCGTCTTCACATCGATGCGAATGCCCGGAGGGATAGGCGGGATAATCGCGTCGTAGAGCGGGTGCGGAGGTTCGCGATCCGTGTCGATGTCGGGATAGACATTAAATAGCTTACAGAAGGCTATCTCGCCGCATACGCCCTCCAGATCCACCGTCGCAGGGTCATCCGTGCTTATCTTTAAGTTCGTAGTGTTGAAATGACGGTTATTGCCGTTGCGATTCTTGGCTACGAAGTGGGCCAACTTCCTCTCAGCTTGATTGAGAGAAATAACTTGACCAATTTTAATTTTACTTAACATGGTCAAAAAGACGGAAAATTTTTGAGGGGGGTATCGTAAACGAAGCCACCCCGCAAAGGGGGTGCCAGGTCTTACGTCAACTTTCGTGCCAATCCTAGGAAAAACAATCCTTTTATCCCTAGGACATAGAATGTCCGCCTATAGTCTGATAATATGCATTATCGGACTGTAGCGCCGGCGCTGTCTCCGTGGACTACAACCTCCGTGAACCGGTCCGGCATCGATCCTAACAGATTAATGGACACGCTGGTCGCTTCTCCGGCTTCACTCCATCCGAACACAAGCGCGCTACGCTTAGCTACGCTGTTCAGTATCGTCTCGCGAGTTGCCTCGTCCTTGATGCCATCTAGATCATAAGAGTCAACGCGCTCAAGCGTAGAAGCGGCGTCTGCGGCGAGCTTCGAACGCACCAAAGCCGATAGACTTTCTAGGCTCTGGGTTTTCTTTTCAATGCAAACCGTTTGCATTTGCCTCCTTAACTTCGTCAATCCCGTTCGACTTGCTTTGGTTTGCACCGTTTCAACGCATAGCTTCAAATCGACTGCAATCGTCGATAGTTCCTCACCGGATAGGTATCGGGCTTTAACTTCGTCCCAGACTTCGCTTGGCTTCGCCATGCATGACGCATAGCGGCTTTGCCTGCGGCTTTCAACCTTTGGCTTGTGACGGTCCGTTTTCCCTTTCGCCAATCGCCCATTCTCAAATTTATTTTCCCTCATTCCGCCCAATGAATCCGCCCCTTTCGCCCCGCTTTAAAAATTAATTTGTTTTTTTCTTTGACTCTCTCCCCTCTCTCCCCTAGTCTGTACCCATGAAAGAAAAGCAAGCCGTTCGTCAAGTCCTGATCCAAGCGGAAAGCGCGGCAAAAGCCGGTGACTTGAAGCAAGTCGAGAAGCTCTTAAAGCAAGCTCACTCGATTCGTTCCAAAGCCGGTTTACCTAAGCTTTCCGATATCGGCCTGTCTTTCGAATACTTTTGAACCCATGAAACGCATCACTCTCAAACGCATCGCCATTGCAGCTGCAATTGTCACGATCATCCTAATCCAAGCCTATCTAGAAACGTCACTCGGTTTTACTCCTAACCATTGAACCAATGACCTATACTTTTGAAGTATTTGAAAAGCTTCTCAACCGAAACTTTACTATTCGAATGGATTTCAAATCCGATTCTGATTTCAGACTTTACGCTTATTCGATGTATTCGGGCAATTGGAGACTGATTTCTAAGCTTTGATTCCCGATATCCTGCCCCTAGGAAACTATGGGCAGCAATCGGCAATCAAATCCAAATCCAAATAAAATCCCATGTTATCCAAATCCGAAGAAATCCAAATCCTCAGTGATGCCGCAGATAAATTAGGCTCCGGTTCCTACTGCGGCGATTGGCTCCGTGAGCAAATCCCTTTCATCGAATGCGATATCCGAAGCGACTTTCATCCGGGAATTTATGCTTCCGCTTCAATTCGGGAAGCGGGAAAGCGTGCTGAGGTCATCCTTTCAGAAGCAAAACATGCGGCCATGAAATTAGAACGCGATTCAATCGCCCAATCCAAAGCGCGCTTTGACGCTGCGGATAAGGAGCTTATGCGAAAGGTTGACGCTTTCCGTCAAATCCTGCGCGAGTGCGTCAATTCCCTTTGATTCCCCGCGCTTCCCTTCGGGCAACGGTAGGGAATAGCGGTGAATCAAAGCCGATCAAATCCAAATCAAATCCCATGAAGCTATCCGCTCCGTTCCTAATCTCAGCGCGCTTGCTCCCCGCCGTTTCTATCGGCAAAGGAGAAGAGCAAATCACCGTCTCACTGTCCCCGTCCGGCTTTATCCTTGACGGTCCTTTCGGTGAACACCGAGTCACTGATTTGACTCTGCGCGGGAATCCTTCGATGGAATCCGCTTTCGAGACTCTATTGTCCTTCATGACCGCCGCCGCCGAGTCTTTCCGATATCGTGGAATGGACGGGGAAAACGCCGATTTATTCCCCGCGCCAGTCACCGAGGCAATCGCGCAAGTTTCCTCAGAACTCGAAAGCATTTGGTTCGAACTTCACTGCGCCATTGAATCTGAGGAATCACTTGTCACCGAATAAATCCAAATCAAATCCCATGACCATAACCAAATCCGCTCCCCGTTTCCGCTCCCCGTCCATTACGTCTATCGAATCGGCTTTCCCCGGCAAGGGAAAGGAAGCCAAAGCTATCTTCCGAATGCGCCGTTCCGAACTTGAATCGCTCCCCGCCGGTGATGCGCGAGTGCGCGAGTGCTATCATGCGCCCTCAACCTCTGACGTGCGCCTTCATTGCCTTGACGCATTACTGGAAACTTTCGGCATAGAAGCCTTTCAGACTAGAAACGGAACTTGGGTTGAGTACCTGAACATTGGCGACACTTATGCGCCTACAATTGTCCGAATGAATGGACACTATCGAATCGCTTCATGGGGCGACATTGCCGAATCGAACGGCTCGCTTTGATTTCCCGCGCGAGACTATCGGCAACGGTAGCCTCCGGCGGTGAATCATCCCGATTCCCGGTTCAACAAATCCAAATCCAATGAAAACCATAGTCACAGAATTCCAATTCATCGAAGCATTCCGCCTATGCGGCCGCGAAACTCAATTCACCGTCCCCGCACGCCGCGCATTATTCGCGTATTTGGAAGACTACGAAAAGTCAACCTGTTTTGAGTTGGAACTCGATCCTATCGGCATTTGCTGTGAATTCGCGGAACACCCCTCCGCAATCGTCGCGTCCAAAGAACACGGCCAGAGTTTCGAATCTGAATCCGAGGCTTTGGATTGGCTTCAGGACCGCACGCAAGTCGTCCCATTCGACGGCGGAATCGTCATTCAGCAATTCTAATTTATCCCCGCGCATCCAATGAAAATCACAGCAATTTTCCGCGATTTATCGGATCAATTCTGGAATGGCTTTGGAGATTCAATCCCGGCCTTTCCCAATCTTTCACCACTGGCGCAATTCGAACGCGCACAACATCTCGCGCATGAAATGCCGCGCAATGTCTCGGTAAAAATCGGAAACGGCTCTTTCCGCGAAAAAGTAGAATGGAATCAGGCAATGCGCGATACGACGCGAAAGGAGCGAATGACAGCCAAGATTGAGCCGCGCAAAGGCTACCGTCTGATTACCTTCGACATTTAACCCATTCCCCGCGCATCCAATGAATTATTACGTCATGCAAACATCGCTTTCTAGCGGCTCCAAGCCTCAACTTGTCCACTGGTCAAAAACCGAATCGGACGCCGTCGCCTATGCGCGCCAGCAACTTGACCTTTGGCGCGAGGTGGGCGTCCCGAATCCTCCGCGATACGAAGTCCATTATAGCGGCCTACGCGGCTCCGCCCTCTGGTCAAGTCTCGACTAAATGACCCATCCTACGCGCATCATGCCGCAAGGCGTGCTGCGACAGGGTAGGCCACAAGTCCTTCCTCAAATAATCCAATCCAATGAATCCAAAATTGCTCCCCATCATCGAACGCATCATTGCACGCGAGACGATCCTGCTTTCGTTTCACGCTGACCGGCTCCCGCAATCCGCGCTTGCTTACATCCGACAAAATTACCGCATGGACTCGTTCCTATCGGACGAGGAGCAAGACCTCATCGAAACTCTCGCGCCATTCGCGGACGACATAGCAGACTCTTTCCGCGAAGATGAATCGTCGGACGCATCCAAATACCATCTATTTCAGGACGGCTCCCTGTGGCTTAGGACAAACGCGTACAGCAGCATATGGGCGGACGCACGCGACTTTGCCGTCGAAATCCTCCTCCCGCGCATGGAATTATCCCGCATGGACGCGGATCTTCTCCGCGCTATCGACATGGAAGATGCGGTCGAATCCGTTCGCGCCGACTTTTATTCATCCTTCGCGCATATCCTGAACCGCGATTGCGGCATCCCCTATTGCGACGCACGCGAACACTGGAACGCCTATGCGCGCCAGCTATCGGATTCCGCGTGCGAGGCTGTCGTTCTAGGCGGCTCCGAATCAGGACGCAAGGAAGGCGAGCGGTTCGCAGAATCATTCACCGTCAAAGCCTGAACCAATGAAATCCCATACCCCCGGCCCTTGGCTTGTCCGATTCGATGAAGATCGATTCGACTCGAAACTGTCTGTCCTTGAGGTCATCGATGGAAGCGATGCGTCATTGAATCATCCGCAAGGCGAGCTTGTCCTTGC
>Ga0208235_1000266_pt1 | contig 13097 bp, 9 predicted proteins | sample LakMenEpi22Oct12_FD_150727 | JGI IMG/M metagenome (GOLD analysis project Ga0208235, IMG submission 150727) | Freshwater microbial communities from Lake Mendota, WI - 22OCT2012 deep hole epilimnion (SPAdes) | ecosystem: Environmental > Aquatic > Freshwater > Lake > Epilimnion/Euphotic zone ... | reverse complement strand
TGAAGTTGTTGAAGTGGTTGTGCTAGTTGTGGTTGAAGTTGTTGAAGTGGTTGTGCTAGTTGTGGTTGAAGTTGTTGTGCTGGTAGTGCTAGTTGTGCTTGTAGTACTAGTTGTTGTAGAGGTTGTAACGGGTGGTGTAGTAATAAGCTCAACACACAAAAATCTTGAAGTACATAATATCTCAATAACACAACCATTGTTATCATAAATATATTCTAGTTCATCTTCACACTCTGGTGCTGGTGGTGGAGGGAAACATGTGGTGGAAGTTGTTGTAGATGTTGTGGTACTCGTCGTTGTTGTGGTAGTTGTTGTCTGTGGTGGGCAAGTTGTACAAGATGTAACAGTAATGCTATAGGTTTTAGTTATTGGTAATAATCGTCCAGCTATATCTTCTATAGAAACAAAAACATTGTATATTCCTGGTAAATCTATTTTCTTTGTTAAATATAAATTATTATTTATAATTGTGAAATAATCTTTGTATCCACCAGATAGTTTAATAGCAAATTTTCCACAATAATCTGTAGATATATCTAAAGTTGCTACTTTTAATAATAAATCATACATAAGATTAGTTATTTCTATTATTATGGACAAACTTCACTATTTTAACATTTATTAGCATGATCTATAACAAAAACATTCATTCGGATTTGTAGTACTGAGTGGAGCATATCCATTTGGACAGGATGAGCATATATATGTAACCCCACCCAAAGGATCTGGAATACAGCTACCACATGGTATTGTATATGGAGACTCTGGTGGCAGTGGTGCCATGCATAGCGTTTGACCAATTGGGCCTCCGGGGCAACATAATTCGCCTTCTGGGCACATAATGTCATCGCTATTTGGGCCATTAGGATTGCATTGGTCGTTACAACAATCTAAGCCACCACCAACACAGTATGTGGTAGAGCCGTTGGGATTTAAATCTGTTGGGGGTGAAGGACAAGTATTACATTTCACCCAAGTTTCATTTGTAACTCCGCAATTACCATCATTACATACTACTGTGATTTTTTTAACGCATGTGCAACCGGGAGGACAGTCGCCAGGACCAGTTGGATTAGGACAAGTTCCATAACCACTACCAGATACTGTGCAAGGAGAATTGGTTGTTGTAGAAGTTGTTGTTGGCTCTTCTGTTGTGCCAGTTGTCGATGTGGTTGTGCTTGTGGTGCTGGTAGTTGTCGAGGTTGTTGTGCTCGTAGTGCTAGTAGTGGTTGAGGTTGTTGTGCTCGTAGTGCTAGTAGTGGTTGAGGTTGTTGTGCTCGTAGTGCTAGTAGTGGTCGAAGTTGTTGAACTAGTGGTGCTAGTTGTGGTTGAAGTTGTTGTGCTCGTAGTGCTAGTAGTGGGAGGAGAAGTTGTTGTTATAATATCAAGATTAATATCACATGTTGGAGGTACACATATAGTATTTATTAATGATATTAAAGTAAAACTTGGCAGTGAATCGCAACATTGGGCTATTTGATCATTACAGATGCTGTGAATTTCAATTAATAATTCCTCATCAACAATGTCAAATATAAAATCTTGATTTAACAATACAATATTTGTAATATAATTAGTCTGATCTGCCGTTCCTATATATTTAGTAGAAAGAATTTTATTAGACTTAGTTTTAAATACTATTTTAATTTGATTCTCTAAAATAGAATTAAAAATAAGACTAATACTATTTAGATTAATATTATTTAATTTGGAGCTTATGGTTCTAAAAACTTGTTCAGATTCTAAAAGCGCATCAGAATTATGGTGCAATTGGTAAGAAATACCATTAATCAATAAGCCAATATTTTTAGATATATATATTTTACCACAATTGCATGATGACATAATATAAGACCATAGAACTAAGCTATGCCATCTGGATTAAGAAATACGGTCTTAAGATCTTCTAGTGTCAAAGAAGATATTTCAGAAATGTTATTATAAATTTTATACTTTGTTCCAGTTAATAAATTATTTTTTGCATATTCATGCCAATCTAATTCATTTTCTGGTAATACTTTAAAAAATTGATCCATATATTCAAATACTAATATTGGAAAATTAGCATTATACTCTATTTCATTAAATACGTTTGTTGTAGTTACCATTATATTATGCTCCTGATCCGTCTATTATTGTCCATCCACGATCAAGCAAATTAAATTTAGATAGTATGCCATTTCTTCCACCACTTGAAGTATCAGCTACAGAAGATCCCATTCTTACATTTATATTTGATGGATATAGATTTTTATTAGTATCCCAATAATATAATATTTTATTGTAATTTGCTGTACTTAATTTAGATACAAACAATCCTAAATCTGGATTTGTTAATAAAGATAAATCAAATCCTGTAAGATCTATATCTAGATCTACACAATTTTGAAATGTATTCTGTGCGCTGGTTGGCGAAATATTGAGCGGAATTGATCTTAAGGATGAACATCCATATGAAGTAGAAGATGGGGTAGGTGACGATCTATTTGCAAACATGTTTGATAAATTTCTTATAGTTCCCCAATTATTAACAGCAGTAATTCCATCATTTGGATTTCCACCAATATCATGTGTAGTCACAAAAGAAAATCCTGATTGCCCGGTCATTGTTATTGTCAATGGCGCTGGCATATCTAAAACAGATATATTGTTATTATATACAGCCATGATTTTATTTCCGTTAGGAGATATATTTACAGCTGTTTGCGATGATGCTGTTGCTCTGCGATCAAACCAGCTTTTTCCGCCATTAAAACTAGTAACAATATTATGAACACGAGCCGAGGCAATTAATTTTTCCCCATCATTTGATATAGAAATCGAGTCCCACGCTTTATTTAAGTCTTTAATTTCTGTTGTTATGCCTCCATCAAAACTAATATAAATTGGACCACCATTTGCGCAAGCAGCTATAGTTTTCCCGTCTGACGAAATGCAAACGTCGGTCCACAGCAAACCTGTTGGAAAAATAGAATTCCATGTTGTTCCATAATCAGAACTAATATAAAGCTTATCACCAGAAGCGCAAGCAACCATAAATCTTCCATCGGCAGAAATTGCTGTAGATGTCCAAGTCTTTATTCCGACAGATGTTATAGCAGACCACGTATCTCCTCCGTTTGTGCTTATGTAGATATAATTACTTGCCGATGCCACTAGTGTTAATCCATTAGCCGAAGCAGAAATAGATGTCCACGTATTCCATGTGCCAGTATTTAGGGCGGTCCATGATACCCCATTATTTGTGCTTTTATAAATAAAGTCGTTATTAGCAACCGCAAATAAAGTACTACCATCTTGTGAAATTACTGCTCGTCTCCACGTTTTTCCAGTTATAGCTGTATTTATAGACCAACTAATGCCACCATTTAAACTAATATAAATATTTGACGAATCACAAGCAATTAATTTGCTACCGTCACTTGAGCTACTAATTGACTTAACAGTTGATAAAGATGTATTTGTATATTGAGTATTACCAAAATTTAATGAGTATAATTTAGAAATAGTAGATCCATTTGTAAATGTTCTTGTGTCTCCATCGCCAAAATCTATGATACCTATACCATTTGCTTTTAAATATATTGGAAATGTTGCGTCGTGCGTCATTGAGAATGCTGATGGATTAATAGTTGTGGGACCGCCAGTGGTGGTTGGCCCACCAGTTGTGGTTGGCCCACCAGTTGTGGTTGGCTCAATAGTTGTTGTGGTTGGTGTTTGTATATCAACTTCACACACAGAGCCAAAAGATGGAAAAGATAATACATATCTACCATATACATCATCACCAGTTCTATTGTAAGGAATAACATTTAATCCAAGATCAACTGGTGTATTGGGGCTATTATTAGAATAAAAGGTGATATTAGCACCTTGATTATTATAATTTACTGATGTAATTCGTATAGTGGGCATGTTTTCTCCTACCTATAATAATTGAATTGTGAAGTCGCAAGTAATATCTTTGATTTGCAAATCACATAGTATTTCTGTTAATATTATATCGCATTCATATGGTTGATAGCAGTCATAAAGTGGTAATATATTTATGTTATCTGAAATAGCACGAATTTGTGATTTGACAGCGCATAAAAAACTATTTTGATAAATTATTTTGCTTACTATATTATCACAACCACATGGTTGATATTCTATAATGGCGCTATTATCTTTAAAACTCTCAGTATTACATTTGATATTATCTAATGGGTTATTATATATAATACTTAAATCGTATAATTTACACTCTGTATTATTTATGATTGATATAAGCGGCGGCTGAGTTGTACTAGTTGTAGTTGTCGTAGTTGTTGTGTTGTGATTTTGTGGGCAAGCATATCCGCTAGTTGGAATAATTATATATTTTTGAAGATCTTCTAGTGGAGGTACAGTTGTTGTTGTAACATTTGAAATTATATTATAATTAATGAATGAATTGTGTGGAACGCATTTAATTGGTTTGCCCATTGTAGTAGCCTAATAATTTATTATGGCTGACAAGCTTCACACGTTAATGCCTCTGAACTAACCCATATTGGTCTATATTCTCCATTTATATATAAAGCTACAACATAACTATCTTTATCTATTATTAAAAATTTATCTCTATTTATAATAGTAACATCTGGCCCATTGACTAATTGATTAAATTGATTTTTAATTTTTGTTTTTATGCTACCAGATGATGGTACAGAAAATGGACTTTGTGGATTAATTATGTCTTGATTTGCTACACCTTCTATAATTAAAGAATTGATCCTATTATTAAATACAGTTCCGCTAGATTCTAGATTATCAATAGTTGACAAAAATGTAGCAGAATTTAAAGTAGTACTATCACTAAAACAAATATTGTTTAATAGTTTAAGATTACCATTGAGTTCAGCATAAGGAAGTCCGCTACAAGCGTAATTACCAGATCCGCTTGGAGCCACACTATTATCAAGTGTTAATAAAGTTTTGGTTCCACTTGGTGTACTAAAATTAAATTTTAATTGTTCTGCTGGATATGTACCAGATGTATTATATATATTAAATAGATTATGTTTGACTACTAATTTATTAATATTACCAGAATCATAAATTTCAAAATTGCCGCTTGAAGGTAGTGCGAAAACTTTGTCTTGTATAGATGGCCCGAGATTGCCACTAACTAAAATATTAGCATTATTCCCAATTAATAATTTATTACTACTATTGTGGTTAAATGCTATAGAGTTTCCAATTATAATATTATTGTTTACAACACCACTTGTATTATTAAATGAATTATTTCCAATAATTATATTTTTAAAGCCACTACCAATAGAATTAGCAGAAAGTGCGCCAAGTACTATATTTTCATATCCATTTACTATTCCGCTTCCAGCGCCGATTCCAATTACCGTATTGTAATCTCCACTTGCCAAAGAAAATAATGCTCTACTTCCATAAGCAGTATTACCAATTCTATCGTTAATAAAAGTAAGACGCCCAGATGGGCATTGATAGCCGCCAAAAGTATTTCCAGAAGATATATTTGGAGTAAAAACAATATTTTCTGAATATAGCGCTCTAGCATCTAATACATCAAACTTATTGATTGCTGTTAAGTCATGAATCCATCCGCTAGCATCCATAAATAACAGCGCATTAGCTTGTTGTGCGTAAAGTTTATCAACTTTATCATTATATATTTTACCATAACCACTAGTAGCAATAATTGAGCCAGTAGTAAATTCATTATCTTTAATGCTAATAGATGGCTTTGGAAAACCGTTAGCTCCAATAGTTAATGTAGAATTAAGATTACCTCTAGAAAATAATCCAACTTGATATGGAGCGTATCTATAGATATTAAATTTACCAGAATCCTGATATAAATTAATATCTACTATACCGCTATTGTGATAGTAAATCTCCTCATATCCATCGCGTAAACAATTGCTGCCACCAAGAAGTTGAATCGCGCTATGAACATCACTAGCTAAATTTTCTGCTGTTACTCTTACAACAGCATTATCTTTACTTCTAATATTCAAAATAGTTTTAGGATATAATGCATCGCCACCAGTAGAGAAATTATTTATTCCAAATACTCCATCAGCATAATTTTTCATCAATATAACATTATTAACACCTTCAGATGTTTTATCAAAAGATTTAATAACAAATCTGTCTGATAGATTATTTAATTCGGTATTAGAATCATCAATATACTTTAATTCAAATCCACTTAATTTGTCTTTATTATTATTTAATAAATCTTTATTACGCTCTTTAATTCCATTTACAAATTTTTGACTAATACTTACACCAGACTCTAATGATCCAACAACTACGTTATAATTATGGCAATTACCACTAGAACACGATATAAAATTTACATCTCCAAGAGACGCTATTTGACCTATATTATTATTTGCTCCACTAGGAATAATATTTTCTACTGAGAAATATGCTTTATTATTATTTATGAATAAACCATAACCGCTAGGATCAGTAACAAGAGATAGTTTTCCACTGCCCAAAATCCTGTCTGTTTTAATATAATTGCCAGAATCAACATGAATACTAATGTTACTATGCCAATATGATCTAGAATATGGGTTATTACTTTCTACATAAATTACATTGTTACCGCTTGGTCTATATACAAAGTGATAATCTCGTAGATAATTAGAACCACTAGCCTTAACTATGAAACCAGCACCAGTAAGTTGTTGGTCGCTTAAATAACCGCAGCCATTAATTGAACTGCACACTCCACTAGATGCTAAATATAATGTTTTACATTCATATAAACAGTTTGATATTTGTTTAGCTGTATAATTTTCAATGATAGCATTACCGCTAACGTATAAATCATTAACATGTAATGAATTCCATATATTTGATTGTGATCCTAAATTGTATAAATAAGATCCAGATGGATACAAGTCATTATTAATTACAAATTTACCATTATCTGAATACTCTATATACTTACCGCTTGGAAAGCTTATAAATTTAGATAAGTAAAGATTTTTGAATCTATAAAAATCGTCACCTAAATTATCAATACCACCAAATGTTGGCGCAATGCCACCACTAACTTGTAGAGTGGCGGCGGCATGTAGAAAATTAGTTGCAATACCAAATCTTAAACTTCCCTGATTTAAATCTCCGTACACCAAAGGAATCAAGCCAGATCCTGTTGGATTATCACATATATAATCGGAATCAACTGGATGAGAAGCTATAAATAATTTATAACTTGTATTTCGTGCAGCATAATAACCAGCAGCATTACCAATAGCAATATTAAAATCACCAATTTTATTATTTATTAAAGTATTATTTCCAACACCAACATTACCATTTCCAGTAGTATTTCCACCTAAAGCATTATATCCAAATGCATTATTAGCAATTCCATATATATTACAATTTAATGCATGTGATCCTAAAGCATTATTTTTTTCACCTTGATAATTTGATTTTAAAGCGCAATATCCAATAGCAACATTGTCAATAGTGTGATAGCCATCTAATGCAATATTACTAAGTGCGTTCTCCCCAATCTTAACTGATCTAATAGATGGTGTGCTAAAATTTAATGTATTTATAGCGCGGTCTTCTAATAAAAGATGTACCGAATCTACTATATCAACTAAATTATGTCTTACATCATGTGGAGATATTTTGCCTTCAGTATTATCAACAATTTCATTGTTAATATTGGCAATTATAGTACTTTTTGGAGTAATCATATAGATTGCCCTAAAATTAAGTAAGACTAATTTCTAAAGAATTAAAATCAAATTTTATATTGTCTCCAGTGTAAACTAATCTTGGGTTATCTAGTTCAGCATATAAAAGTAAATTTCCAGAACCATAAACGTCGCTATCTAAAATAGCAACCCCAGAAACCCATCCCCAATCAGTTAATGCTGTATTAAATATTATTTGATTAGCATTTTTAATAAAACCATTTCCTTCATATAAGGTGTATCCAGGATTCGTTGGTGATCCGCTAACATCTAAACTAATTGGCGAATAGAATGTAACTCCTGGAAAAGTTTTACTAAAAGTATATGTTTCAGATACGCCGTTTGGATCAGCTGCATTAGCGGCGGCTTGGCCAAGATACAGAGGGTAAAAATAGCCACTGTGATTAACCTCTTGACTATAAACAGTAAAAATTGTATTATTGTCTAGCCCAACTGCATTCCACACAGCATCTCCACTAGTTGCTGGAGGCCCAAGGCTAAATCTTTTATAATTAGTACTAACAAAATTTTGGCCTCTAGAAACTCCTGATGGCAATTCTGGTATTGTGCTACCAGTATCTGTATCTATTGGAACACCGCTAGTTAAAGCTATTGCGATTTTAGACGGTTTAGAAAATGTATTATTTCTAAAAATATGATTCAATAATTGTGATTCAAGATAATCAGATAATGCGGCCATATTTATCTCCTAATGTTGTTCCTGTGTCATGGTCTATTGTATTATACACAAAAAAAGCCACCCCCAGTTGTTGAGGATGGCTTTAGTTGTGATGCTCAAACAGAGCTTAGAATGAACCTAGAATTACTCTACGGTTATCTAATACGCCAAAGCCAAGTTCGGCCCAACCATAATAGCCAGCGCGTTGCTGACGATGTAGAGTTGGATCTTCGAATACTTGAAGCTGTTGCTTCATTGGCATTACAAAACTATCATTACTTGACTGATCAAGGCCAACTACAAGCTCAAGATCGCTTGCTTGTACAGCGCCACCAAGTGAAGCTGTGAAGAAGTTTTGATATTCTTGACCTTCACCTAGTTCATCAAGATCATGAAGATTAACACCAAAGATGCGTGTAATTGGTGCGCCACCTTCTGTAGCTGTATAGATTTCGCGACGAGTTGTTTCGTCAACTTGATCTAAACCCCAATTACGAATGTCTTCTAAGGCTTCTGGGGAAACGTACATATCGGTTAGGCGACCGCGACCAACCGAAGCACTATTGCCACCAGAATTACGACGCATAACTGTTTGCATAAGAGAAACGAGTCTCTTTGTAAATAAACCAGCTGTTGCGTCACCGTCGAAAACTAGAATGTTACGATCCACACCAGCGGCAAGAAGGGTGTGCCAACCGTCATCATTCATTTTCTTTGTAAAGCCAGCTTCCATGACCTGCATGGCACGACCAACGATGTCCCAACGAGCTTCACGGGCATATCTAAGTAGATAATCTACTGAGGATGCGATGCTATATGTTGGAATCATAACATAATCGCCTTCAACAGTTCTTTCTGGAATTCTACCGTGGCCAGGATTTGTGTAAGCAACATGCTCACCTTCAAGGCCAGGAGAAATAAGATCAAGAGGATACTCTGTTGAGGAACCGGGTTCTACATTAACAGTTTCGAAAATGTTGCCAAGGATATTGCCAACAAGAACGCCCTTACGAAGAGGGAGTTCAAGAGCTTTGGCAAACTCTCTTTGTGCAGCACTTGCTACGTTGATATCGGCATCCCCTGACTTGCGTAGGAGAGCGATGAATTCATCACTAGGTCTAGTATTTATTGGCATGGTTAAATTCTCCTTTTATTTTATTTCAGTGTCAGGGAAGGTTGACTTCTACTTTGGCATAGCCGTCTTCGTCTTTGGTGCTAACGAAAGCGCCAATCGCGTTGCCGCTGGCTACTGTGCTAATATTACCAGCTGTAACTGTGCATCTGTAAGCAGTAGCACCAGCTGTTGGAGTGCCTGTTACATTATTTGTAACAACATACCCCTTACGAAGAACAGTAACTTTGCCACCTTTTTGAACTTCATTTTTGTGTTGATTTAAATGAGTTCTAGTAAGGTCTTTATTAACAACATCATTAAGTAGAACGCCAACTGGAACGCCAGTTGTGGCATACTTAACTAGATTCACACCCTGATCCATAGCTGCGCCAGAACCGGCTGTGTCGTACACAACAACGCCACCGCGAGTAGCGGTACCAGCATTGTAAAAGAAACTGATATCAGTTTGAAGCTCATATCTATCTGATTTTAGGGCCATAGTATTTTCTCCTTTAAAAATTACTTACGAAGTACGTTTTCTTCAATCCACGCAGCTACGCTGGCTCTTGTGGATTCTAATTCATCGTTATCGTTAGACGCATCGACTAAGGTAGCCTCTGATGTTTCAAGACCTTCTAAAAGCTCTGGAGTAACTTCTGCTTCTGTTTTTTCAGCAGAATCTACTTCAGCTGTCTTTTTTTCCATCGTTGGCTTTTCTTCTTTATCTTCTTTCTTCGTCACGTACTTTGATTTTTGCTTATTGTACATGGCGACGATAGATTCAAAAGTCGAATCATCTAAATTGTCATATAAGTTTAATGACTCTTCAGCTTCGGCTTCTTCAAAGCCAGCCTTAACGAGCATATCTTTACGACCACGATTACGTTCTGTTTTCTTCATGTCTTCAACAGCTGCTGTGAGACTTGTTAGCTGTTCGTCTCTAGCAGCGATTGTGGCATTAAGATCAGAAATAGTGTTATTTAAAGCCTGTACTTGCTCTTCCAGAGTCTTAATTGTCTCTGCTTGAGTCTTTACAGTATCTTCAAAACCAGAAATAGTTTCAGCATATTCTTTATCTTTAGCAGCTTCTATCTGCGCACGAATAGCTTTATTCTCTTCCTTTGCAGAAGCAAGCTCGCTACGAACATCTGCTAGCTGCTTCTCTAAAATATTTTCAGACATGTTTTTTTCTCCTAAACTAGTATTACCAATTAAACTTGTCTCACGAACAGAGAAAGCTTTGCTAGCATCAAGAATAATACTTCTTGGATTTGCTGGTTTAGAAACTAGCCCTTTACCAGAAAAAGAAATATCTCTTAATGACCTACCAATTTTATAGCCTTCATACTCTCCTGTTCCACCATACGCTCTTAAATGCTTTGTTAAAAATGCAGAATCTTCGCTTCTAGCAATTACTTTTGCATTTCCGCGATTATCGACAACTGCATAATCAAATCCAGCAAATAAACATTCCATTGATACGAACCACTTTCCTTCTTCTATCTCTTGTATTATTTTATTCATTCTTTCGCGATTATCTGGATTAGTCCAACTATTATAAATAACTGCTTCAGTTATAATATCAAAATCGCTAGGAAATGAGTTATCATCTTCTGCTACTGTTGAGCCATCTTTGTTTATAACATAGCTACCAGTAATATGTCCAATAATATCATTTTCATTATGCATGAAATTAAATTGTTTATCTTCTGGCGAGTGACGAGCAGCCCATGTTTGTTCTGGCGCAAAAACGTCATCATTCTTATTCCAACCAGTTGATACTAATACCGATTTAATATAATATAAATCTATTTGTTTTGGATTAGCACTTGATGCTTTTATTTTTTCAATATATGATGGTGGCGTATGTTGTGAATCTGATATTATTGCTGGCGAACAATATGCAATAGAGTTTTGTGCCTTTATTGCTTCGGCTACGCCGTCTAATATTTCTTGTGCATATATTTTCATTATATAAAATTCCCTTTTAATGAAGTATACACAAAATTTTAAATTTTACGTATTTTAAAGCATTTTAGATTGCACATATAATCCAACAATATATTTTCTATAAGTTTCAATATTCATGTCTTGAGATGATGGTAGATGTTGTTCAAACTCTTTTGGTGCTTTTAGATTAGACTTTAACATAGCATTAATACGCTCATTTGTAACTTCTTCCATTGGATTTAAATTAGTAAATATATCTAATTTTAATTTTTCTAAATTGTCGAATTGTGCCTTTGTTAACTGTCTTAAATTAGCTTTATTATTAACAGATAAATAAGCATTTGTGATTGTATTAGAAACAAAAGACCAAGCTTTATCTGACCATACAAATAATTCAGCAACGCCAGGAGTAGATCTTGGTTTAGTAGACCTTTCTTGGCGTGGCGATGAGTCTTTAGAAAATGGTGGGCGACCATTATTGCTAGATGGCTTGGGCTGATTAGATAATCCTGATGGTGATTTTGTGGGAGCAATGGGCAATTCTACACTTGTTTCTAGGCCAACATCTTCTGGAGTAACCTGATTTGTTTGTAAGGCAATCTTTTCAAGATTTTCTTTATGCTGTGGCGTATGGAATGGCCCAGCCTTTGGAACGTCTTCTCTAGATTCGACTTCTCTTTTTATTCTAATAGTTTCTATTTGGGGAATTTCTTTGAATCTTTCTAAGAGCGTTTCATGGCTAATAATATCTCTATCTGCTAACTGTATTAGTAAATTCTTTTCTGCTGCTTCGTCGGATAATGTCATTTGATCAAAATGTATATGAGCCTTATATCTAAAGCCCATAGACTTTCTTACAATCTCAAGTTCTTTTTCCCAAAATTGTATTAGTAAGTCTCGACCATATTGTAATCTTTCTACTAATGTTTTTAGAGATATAAAGTTATTTGTAAAACCGCCACCATTTGTTGCCATTCCAGTTAGAGTTGGAGGAACACCAAGCCCAGCATATATACTATTTAATACAGAAGTATATTTTTCTGATCCAAGAAATTTATATACTTCACTGCTTGACTCTTTAAATGATAACTCTGGACCCCAAACAAGTTCCATTGTGCCGCCACCAACATTACTTGCTAGTATATCTCTTAGTTTATTTATAGCTGACTTATTAGGAAGTATTTTGTGTTCTAGATTGCCAAGTGTCCATAATCTAATATTTGAAATAGCGCCATCTAAAGCTGACATATCTGCTAATCTCATTTTTTCTAACATGATAATATCATCTAAAATGGCATAAATCATAGGATTAGCCCATTGCTTCCAATCATCTTTCTTGTAGTAAAAGACGGATAATCTTTCTGCATCAAGAGGAATTTCTTTTTCGCCCCTTTTAAGTGCTTGTTTAATATTTGGTGGTAATGTATCTAAAACGTGATTTGGTATATCGTTGCTAGTAAATTTATCTAGAAACGAATTTGTTGTGATGGTATAGTTTTTTAGTCCCATAAAAAGTGACATATTGCCATCTTTTAACTTAACAGTCAAAGGATTAAAGAAATTGTATCTCCAAGGTATTTCATTCTTTGTAAGATTTGGGATTTCAACGCGAATATCACTTGAT
>Ga0208235_1000265_pt1 | contig 13115 bp, 12 predicted proteins | sample LakMenEpi22Oct12_FD_150727 | JGI IMG/M metagenome (GOLD analysis project Ga0208235, IMG submission 150727) | Freshwater microbial communities from Lake Mendota, WI - 22OCT2012 deep hole epilimnion (SPAdes) | ecosystem: Environmental > Aquatic > Freshwater > Lake > Epilimnion/Euphotic zone ... | reverse complement strand
TGTTTAGTAACCATTTCAGTAAGTTGGTCTGATGTCATACCATATGATTCCGCTAAAAATCCAATTTGTTTAACACCCATGTTTCCAAGTTGTTCGGAAGTTAGTCCAGCCTCTTTCATTGCCTCTGCCATTTGCTCCATACCTTGAGCTCTATCACCATATTGGATTTCCATGGCAGCGTTTCTCATCTTTTCAGTATCACCTAACATTTCGCCTAAACCAAATTGTCTGGCTTTCATTTGGGCTCTTAAAGATGATTCGACATCTAACATATTTGATGACATATCCTCCATTAAACCCATTGACATACCTTGTTTTTGTAATTGTGCTGTTTTTTGAGCAAGATATTTTAATTCTTCTTTTGATTTACCCACCATAGCAGTCATATTTGAAGACATATCTTTCAAAACCGCAGAAGCATTAACTCCCGCATCTTGAGCAATTGCTTGGATTTCAGCAGTTAATTCAGAAGCATTGCCTGATGCTGATTGGAATATGGAATTCATTTGGGCAGCACCCTCGACTCCCATAGCGCTTAATTTTGTAATATTTTTTTGCATATCAGCTGTAATTACAGCCGTGCTTCCATAATATTCGGAAGCATCTTTTGCAGCATTTGCTAAGGCTTCACCACCATACAACAACCCCTCCATGGAAAGCATAGCAGACATGGTTTGTGCTCCCAATCTTGCAGATTCTGCGGCAGTAGCACCAGTTTGGGTATAAAGTTCTTTTGCAAGACCAACAGTAGATTCAAATGCTGAAGTAATCATTTCCGATGCTTTTTTAGCAAGAACCATACCGGCCCCAAACGCAGTTCCAGCCTTCAACATATCACCAAGAGTTCCCAATGACCCTAATAGATTATCTTTAAAGTCTTTGGTGAGGTCTTTTATTTCTTCTTCTTTATCTTTTTGTTGTTTTTTTAATTCAAGGATTTCCTTCATCCTATCTAACTGTTCAATATAAGTTTGGTTTACAGTATCACCACGTTGAATTTGTTCTAATAACAAATCATCAATAGCTTTTTGGATACTTTCAATTTGATTTCCAAGCTCTTTTTCTTCTTGTAATTTATCTAACAGCTGTGTTTTAACATCACGACCTTTTTCAGATAAAAAAAGATGCGTCTTTACACTATCTACAAGAGCGTTTTGAAGATTTATCTCACTTTGAAGTTGTTCTTTTCTATCACTAACAGCCATCAGAAATCCTTAAATGGGTTATTTACCTAAATTATAAGCTTTATCAAAAGCATTTGCTAATTTACGAAGTTTATCTTTTTCATCTTGCGTAGGGGCGCTATTAATGGTGTCTTCGATTTTATTTTTAATATTATCAAGGTCTTGTTGGAGTCGTTGTTTTAATTTTGTTTTTTTACTAACAAACAAATCAAAGATTCCCTCCGATAGCCCGGCGGATTTAAATACTTCTTTAAGTTTTGATTTTTTAATTGTATTCATAATACATTCCTTTACATCATATAGTATAAATATAGAAATACCCAACAAAGTGTTGGGTATTTACTATTTTCTTGTTTTTGAACGAATTTTGGCAGCTTCTGTGTCATGAGCCTTCTTTTCATCCGTTTTGAATTCTATAATTTTGTTAATATAAAACTTTCTAACCCATATTGGAAAGTTGTATACATCGGAAAAGGTAAATCCACCATTTCCATGATATATTAAATCAAAAATATGTGAGTGGAGATGCTTTCTGTAACTAGGACTTAGGCCAAAAAAAGGTCACATCCATAGGCAGTAGCATTTCCCTCCTTTCCCCAGTTTCCTCTGATACAAATTCCCATGTAAGGTCAATATCAGGAATAACTTCATTAATATATCCACGAAGAGCTTTAGAATCAACTGCGAATAATTCATTATCAACAAAATGATTAATAGTTCGTTGTTCATGGTCACCATCTACCGAAAGAATCATCGCCTTTAAACGTGTTGTAAGTTCTCGTGAGGTTTCGTCTTTTAACTTACGATTTGCCTTTTTTATCTCCTCAACCTCATGTTTAACTTTTCTATCTTTAGATTCAGTCATAGCCATGAATGTAATTTTACGATTTGATGTAGGTAATGTAAATTCAAATTCATTTTTATGAAGTTCTACTTGAGCAGACCCATCATATTCTTTATTTTCAAATTGAGTTAAATCAATAATATCTTTTTGTTTATTATTTGAAAATGGGTCTTGAATTTCTACTTCATAGTCTTTACCATATCCGAGAATACGAGCTGCAATCATAATTGCGTTTTTATCACCACTTACTAAATCAACATATTTGATTGGTTGACCTTCGCCATTAGAGATGATAAGCGATTGAAACAATCGGTCAAGAACTGACCCATCTTTGATATATGATTGCGTTGTAAGAATATCTTCTTCTTTTGCAGTCATATATTTCATTTCAATTTTACCTGTCGAAAGGGGATTGTCTTTTGAGTAAACAAGCCCTTTCGATGGTAAGTCAATAATTTCAGTTGGAAATTTATAATCACGAACTTGTTGAACTTCGTGTTCATTTCTCAACTGAGAAACGATGTCTTTATTTGACATCCCTTTATAGTCATCTTGTAAATCTACCATAACTTTTTGATTTTAATTAAGATAATTCAATTGAATAATTACCATCAGAGCCTACTAATTTAGATACTCCTGGTTGAAATCCTTCAGGCATTTCAATTTCTAATGAAATACAATCCATGTATGAAGTGTCCCAACCGCTAAGTGGCAATTGCCATTCTGTGGTGGCTACATCGATTGTTTTAAAGCCGGTGTCAGCTGCATCTACAAATGAACCCACTCCGTTTACATACTCAACGACATTGGTTTCTTTTCTTCTTACAAAATTTGTCATTATTTTTCCTTATTATTTGTTAACTTATATATAAATATGTAAATAAAACTTTTTAATACAAAAAAACCCCACCGAAGTGGGGTTTATCATTTTTTAATCTAAAATTAGTATTGTAAGATAGCGTAATCGTAAGTCAATGTTAATTCAACGGTTGCAAGGTCTTCACCTGCATAATCCATATCAGAAAATTTAGCTGTCTGAATAAATGCGCCTTTTAATGTCCATTCTTCTACTTTATCACCAACAGGACCCAAACTATTAAATGTGATATCTTTTTTATAGAAATCAGAATATCCATCACGGCCAGTTACCGATTCGTGGTGTAAACGAACCCACTCCATAACAGCTTGTGCAGCTGAAGGAACTACGGCATCGTAAAGGGTTATTGCAACATCCGACCATTCAGAACGACCCTTAACATATCTACGAGTGTTAATGTGGTCAATGGTAACTTTACCATTAACTATTTCGGGTCTAGCTGCTGTTTTTATCAAGTATGCGGGAATACCTTCAATATACATAATGAACCTATTGGACATTTTAGGTTCAAAATTGGTGAACATGATTTCATTTGGGTCAAGTAATTGTGCCATTTATATTTCTCCTATTATCTTTTTAATAAATAGTCGTTTATTTAATTTATGCTCCAGGGAACGTTGCGCCCGTTGGAAGAATGTTAAAGTCAAGAACAATGAATTCTGCTGTCTTTGATGGTTGTAGGAAAATTTCACCTACCATAGTGTTTCTATCAATTACATCAGGAGTGTTATTAGTATCATCCATTACAACACGGAAAGCAAATAAACCATTTCTTTGTTGGATTGATTCCAAGTATGGGTTTACAATTGACAAGAATCGGTTTCTTGTTGCAGCCGTATTATTTTCAAATACCAAATATCTTGTAGAAGATGCAATAAACTTCTTAACAGCAATTAACAATCTACGAACATTGATTCTATCCAATGCGGATGGTCTAGCTTGTAAGGTTTTTTGACCGAATACAGTAGCACCTTGGCCAGGGAATGTAGCGATTGGGTTTACACGGCCTTCGTAAAGTGTGTCTCTCTCAGCGTGAGTCAAACGAGATTTAACTTCAATAACATTTGTTAATCCACCTCTATTCAAACCTGCGGGAGCAAACCATTCAGCAGCAACCGAATCATTGAAAGCAATCACGCCAGGTAAAACAACACTTGGCGGAACCCATACTGGCTTGTTCTTATCAGTATCAAGGATTTTAACCCATGGGTGGTAAGTAGCAACATAGTTAGAGTCAAACGAAGTTAATGCGTTTACAACCGTAGTGTTTGAATCTTGATATGCGCCTGCATCCATTACAAAGAAACAATCTTGTCTATCTTCACACATATCTTTAGCGTATATAGTTACTGAAGAGTGTAGTCTATGTAAAACGCCTGGAAGAACAACCATATTAATATCAAACTCATCAGGATTTGAAACTGCGTTGATAGCTTTTCTTAAAGCGATAGTACCAGTAGCCGTAGCAGATGAACAATCCAACCCTTGAGTGTTTCCAGCAACAATACTTGTTCCTGTAAGGATTACCCGATTTGGCTCCCAACCATCAAAACCACCTTGAAGTGGAACCATAAATTTCTTAGCATCTACATTAGATGTTAATGTAATTGGAGAACCATTTGAGTGACAAGTAGCCAAATCAAAGTCAGAACCAACAATTTCCGTGTTAGCGTCTGGAGTTGGCATTAAGAAGTTTAGGTTATCAGTTGAACTGAAATCATAATCATATCCTAAGAATACTCGTGTGTTTACCACACCACCTAATGATTGAGATACAACATAGGTTGGAGTTGGTAAATTATAACCACTATGAAGTGGTGATGTTAGAGCAGCAAATCCAAAAGGAACTAATGATGAGTCAATAGCACCATTTGTTACATCACTTGTCATTTCAACACGAATGTGAGCCGAATTGTTGGGATAGTCTCCCTCAAATACTAATTTACCATTTTCATCTACATTAACATATCTATCACCAATAACTCTTGCGATATAATTTGGAGAATTTGGGTCAAGGTTAAGACCTGTAAACTCTTCAACAATATTTGGTCGTGTGTCTGCGTCTTGAATACTTGTTCCAAAGATTGAGTTTGGAATTTTTGCAGTATCTACTCTACGAACTTGTAAAGTAAATGTTCCGTATTCTGAACCAGGAACTTCAGATGCTGGTTTAACATCACGAATACCAATCTTAAATTCATAGTTTGTAGCGGTGCCATGTGAAAGAGTATAAACTTTAAATAAGTTTGTAGCTACACCACCAACTTTTTGTGAAAGGATATATGGAGTTGATGCTTCAGAATATGCTTTAGTATAGTCGGTATCAATTTTAGATAGTGATACCTTAACATTCTCACCTGTAGCAAATGATGCTGATTGGAATGTTGAAAAGTTCAACATAGTATATGCAACCTTTGAAGATTTAGGAGCATATCCATAAATTTTAGTAAAGTAATTTTGTGAACTTGGATTCATAGAAGCCGAAGTTGCAGTTGAACTTACTGAACTACCAGTTAAGGTCAATAAGAACAAAGAAGCACTTGCTGCTGTATCTACTATTGAATCATCAAAATCACCACCAAAAGTAGCAGTAGTTGGGTGTAATAAAGCACCTACTCGTTCACCTGCAGATGATGAAATTACTAAAGCAACTGGCTTTGCTGTATATCCATCATTACCCAATACTCTAACGATTGTAGCAGTGCCAGCATCTTCTAAATAAGCTTGTGCTGTATATGGAAGGTATGAGTCTTCGGTTAAACCTCCGAAGCGTTGTGTAAATTCATTAAAAGATTCTACTTGTGTTGGAACAAAAGCAGGACCTTTGATAGTTTGCCCAATAAGAGCGGCACCAATTTCAGCAATACCAGCAGGTAAAAACGAAAGGTCTTTTTCTCGTGTAAATACGCCTGGACTAACAATTCTTTCAGCCATTATTTTTCTCCTAAATTCAAAATTTGGTTTTTCTTATAATAAATAGACCATAAATTAAGGAAACGAATACTTATTTGTTGGGAGTGAATGTATTTGTAGAAATATCATACTCACCATCTCCGTATTTTTCCCTTAATCGCTTGCCTAATTGTAATTCCTGAACTTTAACATCATTATATGAGTTTATCAATGTGACTTTTTCACTTTTTAACTCTTGAAATGCGTTTTCTAACTCCTGAATATTTAATTCTACTTCTCCAATACGAGAAATGGTTATTAAAATTTTTTGTTGAAGTTCTTTAATCTCAATAACTTCTTCTTCGGTAAATTGTTTTACTAATTTTTCTTCCATAACAATTATATTAGTTTGTTTACAGTATAAATATGTAAAATTTATTCATTACCACTTTTAATTGGAGCATCAGTATTATTTAATTTTGGAGAATTACCCCATGAAACTTTTCCAACTGAAAATCTGCGTTTAGTATTATTTACCATACCAGCATATTCGGGCACAATGTATGCTTTTGCTGTTAAGGTTATATTTGCTCTTGTAATTCGGTCTTCGGTTACTGATGTTACTGTTTCAAATGAATATGAATCGGCTTTAATTACAAATTTATACCTATCACCAAAAGAACGACCTTGAAAATATATAATTTGTTCTACAATTTTGTTTACTTGTTCCATGTATTCACACCAAATAGCAACTTCATATTCTAAATTAACATAATCAGGTCTTTCAACCGACATAAATTCTCTAACTGGCTGTTGGTCGGTTAAAATTGAAAATTGGTCGTATCTATTTGCGCTTGTATATTTTCTTTCAAACATCTGATGCGCATCTTCATTTTCAGCAACTTTTAATTTGGATAATTCTGTATTAATTGAAAGGTTGTTTCTTTTAAATGAAATAACGGGCGTTAATAACATATCATTGTCATCAACCATGTAACCTCTTTGTTGTGCAGATACCCATTTTTCGGCAGATGCATAAATAACAGGTACAGGATAAAATCTCCCATCGCTTTCAATGGTAGGCTTTACATTATTTTCTAAAAAATTTTTAAATGCAGAATCAACATCGTAAATACCAACCGAAATATTTTTTACATTATCTTGGTCTCTACGAACTTGCTTTGCTTTATTCAATTTTACATCTTCACTTGTTGAAGATTGTGTTTGAGTAAGATTTGGTTTTATGGTGTCGGTATTTCTATATTTAGTTGCCATTATAATCCCATTGGTATAATATTATTGTTTTGATTTGAATTACCAAATCGAGTATCTACTAAATTAAGTGAAGTCCATCTTGTTGCGTGAGTGTCACAAATTATAGAAACAGAATATCCTTGTGTGTTTCCACCATCCCATGTTTTTGGATTTTTTCCAACAAAGAATTGGTTTTCGTATTTTGCATCTACCAAAAAGTAAGTATCATTATATTGAATAACATCACCAACTTGAGGAAAAACATCTTTTTCAACTAAAGTATCTCTTAAAAAATTAAATTTAACTTCACGAACATACGATTGTCCAAAATCATCTGAAATTTGGGCGGATTGAGCATATTCAAATGTTGCAGGAACTTTAACGGGCTGTTTATATATTTTATCTTTACCTTCACCATATAAATTGGATTTAGTGTCTTCAACAGATAGCATATAATAATATATTTCCGTATCAATAATATCATTGATTAATTCTTTATTTAAAGTTCTAAATAAAGACATATCACGCTGTCCGCCAAATAATGCCATTATATTATCCTATGTAAATTGGTCTTGGAACTCTAGCAAGAGTTAATTCAATAAATTCAGCTTCATCTTTTTTAGCTTCCATTTGTGCTCTACGAGATGTTGCTTCTAACATTTCTTTTAATTCAGTCAATAAAATTTCTCTTTCAGCAGCAGCTTCACTACGAAGGTCAGCCCCATCCAAAGTTACATCAGAGCCTGGAATCGGGATTGATGAAAATTTTGAACGAACCGCCCCTAGCATTTCTTTAGCTAATGCTAATGAATATCTAGCAATCCATTGTCTTCCAGCAGAATTAATTGCAGTATATCTTAATCGGTTAAACGGCACATTTGAAAAGTCGCTTACTACATTTAGTTTTGCGATTGGTGAGTTTGTTTCACTTTCCAATGTGTAGTCAAAGTAAACTTTTGTGCCTTCATCAGATAGTGCCGGAATTGGAAATAATCTTACACGAGTTCCATCGATATGGAATCCATATGATGATTTACGAATAAGGTCATTAAATTCAATTGCCTGTAAACGAAGTAGGTCATCAAACATTGGTTGCATCATAAATGATACGCCAGGTGAATATGCTCCCCAACCAAATGTATTTAACATTTGTTGTGAACCCATACCTGTTCCTACAAATGGGTCAAAGTATCTAATGACAGCCGGTGGTTGAAAATGATAAAATCTACGAATCGTAACACCATCTAAAACCGAACCACTTTCTAAAGTCACAACACTACCATCAGCAAGGTCATAAATTTGTTTACCACTAACCATTTCAAATGAGCCGGTGTAAACCGTCACACGACCACCACTTAATGCTTCAGTTCCATAATCTTTAGCAATGTTAACAACGCCTGATAAATTAGCGTTAAGTTGTGTATCTCTTAAATCCAAGTTTAAATCGGAACCTTGAAGAGATAACATATTTTCTTTTGCTCTATATTGATTTACTTGTGATGAATACTCATTTGCTGATTCTTCAAAACAAGTAAAAAAATTGATATCTTGTAATTCAATATCTACAATTGGATATCCCAATCGTTTAGCGCACCAATCCGCAACTTTTGGAGCATCCGACCTGAATTGTGAATCAGAATCAAAAAATCCGAAAGGTGTTGATGAACCACTTATAAATGAACCTGACCCCGGCCATATTGGAATATTAATTGCCATTTAAGCTCCTGTATTATTATCTCACTATATAAATAGTATAACGTTTATCTTTCCAAGTTTTTCATGAAAGACACAATAATATATCTCTTACCTTTAGTAACCGCTCTAGCCCCATGTTTATGGGTTATGTTTCCAGGATGAAGAGTTGCATAACCAATTGAGTTTTTTACCAACTTTTTTTGCCGTTTAAACCAAGTTCCACCCCCTTCATATTCATTAAAGTCTGAAAGTTGTATTAAACAAGTAATATCAGATGAATCATGGTGAATACCTAAATGTCCTTGAGCGTCTGGCGTATACTTTGCAAGAAAGTTTTCACTACTCATATTATCCCAACCCTTTCCATTAAGAGCCCACATATGAATTGAGAGTGGCATTACAAATTGTTTTAAAATTTCCAAATAGGTATCGTGTAATCCAATAGTTTCTAATACCATATCAGTAGTTGGATAATTTTCATGCCTGTTAGTAGTCCAACACTCACAATGTTCAGCTTCTTCACGAATCATTTTACAAAATTCTTCAGTAAATAATGGAAATGAAAAACAATTGTCAAATGGCTCGTCCGTGATTAAGTCCCACTCTTTTGTTCTTGCGGAATATGTCACAAACCTATTAATCCAAGCTTGTGGATTTTCATTGTAGGTGTATAACTCTGGATGTAATTTTCCATTGTTTTTAATAACATCTACCCATTTACCTATGCGGTTTTCCCAACTTTCATTTTTTGCAAAATTATATGCGGTCTCTTGATTTAATTGTTGTAAAGATTTGTTATTATACAAATATTTAAATTCTTCAAAAATTTTACTTTTTAAAATTTCCAAATCAGATGGAGTTGATATTAATGCAGATTTTCCTAATAACAAATTACCCAAATTACCTGTATCAGTTGATACAATTTTTACATTACCATACATCATTTCTAACGCTGTAATACAAAATGTTTCAATATATTTTGATGGATACACCCAATATTCTGAAGATTTAATTTGAGTATAAAGTTCTTTTGGAGATAAGTTATCTACAAAATGAACTCCATCATAAAATCCTTTATAGTTTTCATACCATTCCAATCCATATGGTGGCGTGGCTACCCAAAGAGTTGCTTCAGGAATCATGTCTTTGATTCTTGGCCAGATTTCTAATAATTCCTTTAGCCCTCTATCTGCTGCTGATGTATATATAAATTTATTTTTATATTTTGGAACATCTATATCTTGCCAATCATATGGGTCGATTGCGTTTTCGATTACAATGATTTTATTTTTAATTTCAGGATAAGTGTTTTCTAATAATTTTTTTTGATATTCAGATACAGCAATTACAGATGTTAATCTATTGTCTAATAAATAATTTCTACCATTATTTTCTAAAACTTCACCATTATACCATGGATAAAATTCCTCATTGTGAATCCAAAAAAATGACTTATCATATGATATATTTAAAGATTCTAAAACTTTTATGTAGTGTATATAAGCAGTTGCTATTACAATATCAAAATGTTGGTTTTCTTGTAGTTCTCTTATATTTGTATATACAACCCCATCGCATACATCTGAAATAACTTCACCACTAACAACAACATTATATCCCTCTGCGAATAAATAATCCGCAAGTTTTATAGTTGAATATTCAGTTCCACCTGCTCCTAACTCTAACCATGTTTTTTTATTAAATGGTAATTTTTGATAACCTGTGTAAATTAATACTTTCATTTTCCCTCTACAATATAATTTAAAACTTGTTCTTTTTCGTAATATCGTGACCTATCCATCCAATTTTGAAGTTTATGTGCCTGATTTTTAGAATAATCCCAACACCAATCTTCTTTTCCTAATTCAAGAATTTTCTGATGAATAAATGGGTCATAATAATCTTTGATTAATCTTGCTCTTCGATTTATGTCTGTTGAGTTATTATCAACCGTAGAATTATAATTGTTGTATTGAACATATAACATTTTTTTTAAATGAATCATACGAGTTTCAAGAAATGTTTTTACAATTAATTCATAATCATCGGCTACTGAAATATTTCTACTATGTCCTCTTATTTTGTGATATGTATCTCGATTCCATACTCTACAATGATTTGGCATTCCTATATTAAACCTAATTGTTTTTGGATTAATATCAGGATAATGATGAGTTAACCAAGTATGACCATCAAACTTTTCCCAAGTATGACCTGCGTATGCCCAATCAAATGGATTTTCAGGATGACCATACCAATCATTACCAATACGACCATATTGTCGTGGGGTTCCATCTTCATAGACCTCGGTTACATCGGTATAAATAAATCCAGCGTCTGGATATTGTTTGCTTGCATTTAAAACATCTTCTAAACAAGTTGAAATAAGAACATCATCATGGTCTAATTCAAATAACCACTCACCACTACATAACATAGCAGCTCTATGCTTTACCTCGCCAACATTACCTGCTGAAGTTGGTGATATTCTATAAACATTTACTCTATAATCTTGACTTGCAATAGTTTTTAGGTATTCAAATGTTTTATAATCACCCTCTGGCGAATCGTCAATAACAACCCATTCCCAATTTGGGTATGTTTGATTTTTTAAAGATTCGTATGTTCTAAATATGCGTTCATTTGTTTTGTATGTTGGCGTAAATACTGAAAGAATTGGTGTTTTTTTATTACCATATACTTCTTTTTGAGATTTACACGCCCAAAATGTAGATTGACATACCACATCATTTGCAAGTATATTATCAGGTATAATTTTATCATAAACGCGTAATTTACTACTAACCATAGTATGATGCATCATTTCGGTAACTTCAACAAAATGATTTCCTATTGTTATAATAATATCTGGCCGATGAATAGCTAAATGGGCTTTAAATTCAGCTGAACTTTCATATGAATGTAAGATTACATTTTCAAATAATCCTTCTTCCCAATATATGTCAGATTGAATTTCAATTTTGCCAAATCTATCCCAACCATAAATAAGAGCGCTTGGTAAACTTGTTTTCATAAATTACTTATATGGTTCACCACCTACCCAAAGAACAAAAGATTTACGAGTGCCTCGTGTTACAGGCGTTACTCTATGTAAGTAAAAGGATGGAAATAGTATAGCAGCACCTTTGTGTCTATGTGCTATCATTTCTTTACCAATATTAAATTCTAAATTACCACCATCATAATCTTCTGGCGATGATAATTGAACCGTAACTGAAATTTTTCTTTGATTTTGAATACCAATTCCACAATCCATGTGCCAATCGTAATGACCACCGCCCTCATAATATTCTGTATATTGAATTTGTTCATTCATTGTAGACAAATCAAATTTCCACATTAAATCATTTGCTTCCACAATCATATTGTGAAGTTTTGAATAAACCCATTCCCATTCTTGGGTTTGAGGACACCATTTTATTTGAGATTTACGATAATTAGATATTTTAGATTTATCGTCTTGACCAACAGCAGCTACTTGAAATGGTAATTCAAAAGTCATTTCTTCGATTTGTTGTAATTCATCAGATGTAAATCCATCTTTAAACCAATAGTAATCTGTGTAGTTTACATCGCTACGATGTGAGTTTCTATCAAATGTAAATTTATTTTGCATAACAATTTATTTTGTTATAAATATAGAACTAAATCTTAATAAGACCCACTAATGTAAGTTTCTATAATCCAAATTTGGTCACCAATTTGCCATCCGTGTTTTTTAAATGTAAGTTTGTTTAAAGAATCATTCCATTCAAAAAACCCACCAGCAAGAATGTTACCTTTTTCACCTTTTAAACCACCATCACCACCTATGCCGGTATCACCATTTGTTCCAAAATTACCTTTTGAACCCAAATTACCAGCAGCACCTTGAGAACCAATAGCTCCTTGAGCACCTTGAACTCCCTTGTTACCAACATTACCTTGAGCGCCTTGCGGACCTGCTGGTTCGGGTGTATCGCCAGTTATACCTTTAATACCTTTATTACCCGTTGCACCTTGAGAACCTTGGTCACCTTGAGCGCCAGTTGCACCTTTAGCTCCTGGTATGTCCTCAGAAGGACCTTGAGAACCTTGAATACCTTGAGAACCTTGGTCACCTTGAACACCTTTAATACCCTTGTCACCCACATTACCTTGAGAACCTATAACGCCAACTGCACCTTGAGCACCTTGAATACCTTTTATACCTTTATCACCAGCAGCTCCTTGAGCTGCTTCAAATGGGTGTTGACCACCTTGAGCGCCTTGGATTCCTTTTGCACCTTGAAGTCCCAAATCACCAGCAGCACCTTGAGAACCTTGAGCACCTTGAGAACCTTGGTCACCTTGAGAACCTTGAATCCCT
>Ga0208235_1000261_pt1 | contig 13206 bp, 10 predicted proteins | sample LakMenEpi22Oct12_FD_150727 | JGI IMG/M metagenome (GOLD analysis project Ga0208235, IMG submission 150727) | Freshwater microbial communities from Lake Mendota, WI - 22OCT2012 deep hole epilimnion (SPAdes) | ecosystem: Environmental > Aquatic > Freshwater > Lake > Epilimnion/Euphotic zone ... | reverse complement strand
CGCACCACAATAGGAGAGGCTTTTCTTCCCAAATTACTTACCTTAGTTCGCTCAGTTACCTGCGATGGCGGTCGAACAAGAAAAGATCTTTGGCGCTTACATGATGGTGTCTTAGTTGAATCAGTATTAATGGGTTACACCGATCGCACAACTGTCTGCATCTCATCCCAAGCAGGATGTGGAATGCAATGCCCATTTTGCGCAACTGGCCAAGCAGGATTAACTAGGAATCTAACGGCGGGTGAGATAACTGCGCAGGTTGTAATGGCCGCTCGTGCCTGTGATTTAGGTGAGTTACCAGGAGGGCCTACTCGATTATCAAATGTGGTCTTTATGGGCATGGGTGAGCCGATGGCTAATTACAAAGCGGTGATGCAATCAATTAGGAATATTACAAATCCACAACCAGATGGCTTAGGTATTGGAGCAAGATCGGTAACACTTTCTACCGTTGGCTTGGTTACTGGGATTGAAAAATTAATTGAAGAGGATATTCCTGTAACTCTTGCCATCTCACTTCACACACCAGATGATGAGCTGCGAGATACCCTGGTGCCAGTTAACCAAAGATGGAAGGTTAAAGAGGTATTACAAGCTGCTGATAAGTATGAGGCGAAAACTGGTCGAAGGTACTCAATTGAGTACGCCTTAATTAGAGATATCAATGATCAAGCATGGCGAGCTGATCTATTAGGTCGATTGTTAAAAAATAAAAACGCTCATGTTAATTTGATTCCATTAAATCCAACTCCAGGATCAAAGTGGACAGCATCTCGGCCAGATGATGAGCGAGCCTTTGTTGAAACCTTAGAGGGGTATGGAGTGCCGGTAACGGTTCGAGATACCAGAGGTCGTGAGATAGATGGGGCATGTGGTCAATTGGCAGCCTCTGAGGTGAGCAAGTAAGGCCTAATCTGGTGTGATCAATTACGCAACATAAATGTTGCGTAATTCCTTAAAGGGTAATAACCTTCTAGTTATGAGCAAGGTGCTGCGGCTTGGTTTACTTTCAGCACTGGTGCTATCGCTAACAACTGGCTGTAGCTCAAACTCGGCAGACTCAGATCAGGTAAGTGAGTTAACCATCTACTCAGGCAGATCTGAGAACTTTATTTCACCTTTTTTAACCCAATGGAGTGAGCAAACTGGGATCAAGTTAAATATTAGATATGGGGATTCAGCAGAGTTAGCTGCCCAAATTTTAGAAGAAGGATCAAACTCACCAGCTGATCTATTTCTTGCCCAAGATGCTGGCTCACTTGGCGCAGTTGCAGAAGAGGAGTTATTTACACCTTTAGCAAAAGAGGTAGCCAGCCAAATTCCAGATCAATTCAATCATGCCGATCGACTATGGGTTGGAGTTACCGCACGGGCCAGAGTATTTGCATATGATCCAAAGAAGATAACTACTTTACCGAAATCTATTTCAGATTTAACTAAGCCAATTTACAAAAATCAGATTGGCATAGCGCCAACTAACGCATCCTTTCAAGCATTTTTAACAGCGGTAATTGAAAATAAGGGTCAGGCTTATGCCAAAAGTTGGCTATCTGGATTAACTGCAAATGGGGTAAAGATCTATCCAAAAAACTCAGCGATTGTGGAAGCAATTGATAAGGGAGAAATCTCACTGGGCTTGGTAAATCACTACTACACCTGGGAGGTTGCCCAAGCACTTGGCCGCAGCATCAATGTTGTTAACGGGTATTTCACCGCCGGTGATCTAGGAAATCTGATAAATGTTTCTGGAGTGGGTGTTTTAAACTCAAGTAACAAAAAACAGGCGGCTATTGATTTAATTAATTTTCTAACCTCAATAGAGATACAAGGTGAGTTTGTTGAGCAAACGCATGAGTACTCACTTATCTCCTCAGTTGTAGCCCCTGAAGATCTACTAGCCCTAGATAAAATTGGTGCACCGGCGATTGATTTAGGCAGTTTAAAAAATATTAGAGCCACTCAAGATTTATTGATTGAAGTAGGTCTGCTATAACTACTCCACTACTTAAGCAGCCCTCCTCCCTTGAATCATTAGGGCTCTATCAACGCCAAGGTAGGTTAGGAACCGCCTTAGTTTCAACCGCTGCAGGATTTGTGGTTGCACTCTCACTTATTCCATTGCTATATCTATTGATTCGAGCTGGCGAAAAACCAGTATCTGAAATTGCTGGTTTACTCTTTAGAGCAAAGACTTTTGAAGTTATAGCGACTACCTCATTGCTGGTGGTTATGGTTATTTTGTTAACCGGCTTTTTTGGCGTGTTAATTGCAGCTGGATTACACTTTTTAGAGTTACCAAATAAAGCTTGGTTGATAATTCCAGCTGTGTTACCGCTAGCCATTCCCTCCTATGTTTTTACCTATACCTGGATCGCATTTGTGCCCGCATTTACCGGATTTTTTGCCGCAGTGTTTATTCTCTTTTTAACCACACTTCCTTATGTGACCTTGGCCTGTTTGGCAGGACTTTCCAGAGTAGATGCCTCGCAAATTGAGGTGGCGAGATCTTTAGGATTTTCCTATCCAAAAACTTTCTTTAAGGTAGTACTTCCACAGATTAGAACTCACCTAAGTGGTGGTTTATTGCTCGCCGGTCTTTACACGATGAGTGATTTTGGCGCAGTCTCATTGTTAAATGTTGATACCTTGACTGTGACTATTCAAAATATGTATCGGGCATCTTATGATCGAACAGCAGCTGCAGTAATTAGCTTGGTGCTAATCACCCTATCTGCCATCTTTGTCGTTGCAGATGAGAGGGTAAGGCGTAGGCAGCAAAAAGGTGAGGTAATTAAATCCACCAGCATAAAATCTGCGCTAATTGAAAAAAACTCCTACAAAGTGAGCACAGTACTGTTGATTACAACATACGCACTCCTTGCGGTGTTGATACCAATTTATGTATTGCTCAGTAGGTTTTTTACCAACACCGTTGAGATCTCTTGGCAACAACTACTTCAGGCAAGTCTTTCAACGGTTTCGGTTGCTCTTCTTGGCGCAGGTATTGCACTTGTTTTATCAATTCCACTTGGTATTTTACTTTCAGAAAGATCGACTACCTTCTCTAGAGTAAGCAGTAGAGTGATTTTGATTGGTCACGCACTTCCTGGTGTGGTAATTGGCTTAGCTTTAGTTTCATTTGGTTCAAAGTTGGGTCCGCTCTACCAAAGCACATTTTTACTTGCCTTTGCTTACGCGCTTTTATTTTTAGCTAAATCAGTTGCCAGCATGAGAGCCTCTTTGAAACAGGTACCAACTGGTGCGAAAGAGGTGGCAGCCACCTTAGGTTTAAATAAATGGTTGGTCTTAAAAAATGTAGTTACCCCAATTGCTGCTCCTGGAATTGCACTAGGTGCGGTATTGGTTTTCTTAACTGCGATGAAGGAGTTGCCAGCAACCTTGATGCTGCGGCCTACTGGATTTGAAACCTTAGCTACTCAGATCTGGTCATACGCTGCCATTAATCGATTTAATGAAGCTGCCCCCTATGCATTAATCTTGATTGTGATCGCAGCGATTCCAACCTTTGTTTTAAGTCGGCCAGATAGGTCTGATCGGGGCAGTTTTAACTCTGGGTTAGGGAATTAATCATGACATCAGTTGAAATTAAGAATCTCGATGTCGAATTAGGTAAGCGAAAGATTCTAGATAACCTCTCATTTAATTTAGGTGCTGGCCAAATTGCTGCACTGCTGGGTCCATCTGGTTGTGGCAAAACCACCTTGCTGCGGGCAATTGCTGGCTTAATCCAACCAAGTGCTGGAACCATTAGATTTGATAAGCAATTAGTCTCACTCTCATCTTTGGTATTGCCAGCTCACAAACGAAAGATTGGTTATGTGCCGCAGGAGGGAGCGTTGTTCCCACACCTTAATGTGGCAGAAAATATTGCTTTTGGAATTGATCGCTCCTCACTTACAAAGGTGCAGATCAAACAGGTGGTTAAGCAGATGCTAACCCTTACCAACCTAACTGGCTTAGAAAGCCGGATGCCAAATCAATTATCTGGTGGTCAGCAAACCCGAGTGGCACTTGCTAGAGCACTTGCCGTAAAGCCAGCCATTATTTTGTTAGATGAACCATTCTCCGCACTTGATGCCCAACTTCGGATTGAGTTGCGAGCAGATGTAATAAAACTTTTACGCAGCCAAAACACCACTGCAATTTTGGTAACTCATGATCGAGAAGAGGCGTTGGTATCAGCTGATTTGGTGGCGTTAATGCAACTAGGAAGAATAATTCAACAAGGCTCACCAGAGCAGGTTTACACCTCACCACTTTCGGCAAACACTGCGATGAGTACGGGGGATGCTTTAGTTTTAACAGCCAACAAATTAAGTGATGGCAGAACCAATTACATTTTTAATCCAATCACTTCACCTGCTCAAGTTATGGAAGTAGGTCAGGTAGTAATTCGGCCAGAGGAGATAAAGATTTCTCATGATTTAGCCTTTGGCAAGATTTCAGGTCAGATAACTAAAATTGATTACTACGGCCATGATGCGATGATCACGGTGAAGGTAAATGATCAGGTGCTACAGGTGAGAATTCCAGGGCCACTTGATTTTGCAGTTGGTCAACAGGTCGGGCTAGATCACCAGGGGCCGCTTCGTTTCTTTGCCACCATTTAAAAAGTTTTAAGTAACCTTAAAGTTATCTAATTACTTCCTGAAGTGGGCCCAGGATCTGCAGCACTAGTGGCCGGGTAGATAAAAGCTATTAACTATTGAAATGCCCAATATTTGTAACTAGACTTTTAGGCAACTGTTTAAAGCAACTAATGCCAAGGAGTGAAATTGAAAACGCTGCAAAACTTTGTTAATGGCAAAAAGGTAAGTGCAACCTCAGAGAAGGTCCAGGATTTAATCAATCCAGCAACTGGTGAGGTATTTGCAAAGGCGCCAGTATCTAACGCCGCAGATGTTGATAAGGCGATGAAGGCAGCAGCATCAGCTTTTGAGATTTGGAAAGAGTCCACGCCAGGTGAGCGACAGAAGGCGATAAATAAAATTGCAGATGCAATTGAGGCTAGAAGTGAAGAGTTAATTGGAATTGAATCAGAAAATACTGGTAAGCCAATTGCGGTAACTCGGGCAGAGGAAATTGGTCCGATGCTTGATCAGATTAGATTTTTTGCTGGAGCTGCTCGAAATTTAGAGGGCAAGTCTGCTGCTGAGTACTTTAAGGGACACACATCTTTTATTCGCCGTGAACCAATTGGAGTTTGTGCGCAGGTGACTCCATGGAATTACCCAATGATGATGGCGGTTTGGAAGTGGGCACCAGCAATTGCCGCAGGAAATACTGTTGTGTTAAAACCAAGTGATACCACACCAGTTTCAACTCTTTGGATGGCGGAGTTAATGCAGGAGTTTTTGCCAGAGGGTGTGATAAATGTTGTAGTTGGAGATCGTGATACTGGTCGGGCATTGGTAGAACATGAGATTCCACAGATGGTTTCAATTACTGGTTCAGTGCGAGCTGGTATGGAGGTAGCAGGTAGTGCTGCTAAAGATTTAAAGAAGTTACACCTTGAGTTAGGCGGCAAGGCACCGGTTGTGATCTTTGATGATGCTAATTTGCAAGCGGCATGTGAATGGATTGCAGTTGCCGGCTACTTTAACGCTGGCCAAGATTGCACAGCAGCTACAAGAGTTTTAGTTGAGGCAAGTGCTTATGATGATGTGGTGGCACTGCTTTCTGAGCAGGCAAAAAATGTTATTAAGGTTGGAATGCCAAATGAGGATGTTTTAGTTGGTCCAGTTAATAATGCAAACCAATTAGCCAGAGTGCAAGGCTTTTTGGATCGAGTTCCATCCCATGCCAGAGTCACCGCCGGTGGTACTGCAATTAAGGGTCCAGGATATTTCTGGAATCCAACTGTGGTGGCAGATCTAAAACAAGATGATGAGATGATTCAAAATGAGATCTTTGCACCAGTTATCACTGTGCAAAAGTTCACCGATGAGGCAGAGGCTGTTCGTTATGCCAATGGAGTTAAGTATGGATTGGCCTCAAGTGTTTGGACTAAGGATCATGGCCGGGCAATGCGGATGGCAAAGGCTTTTGATTTTGGTTGTGTGTGGATAAATACCCATATTCCAATGGTGGCGGAGATGCCACACGGCGGATTTAAGCACTCAGGCACCGGCAAGGACCTGTCTGCTTATGGATTTGAGGAGTACACCCGCATCAAACACGTGATGACAAACCTCAACGCCTGATAGATTTCCCCACATTCCCCTGAGCAAAATGATCTGTTCCTTCTAGATAAATAAGAAAGAGAATCCATGAAGAAAGATGTTAACTCCCTCTCTCCTGAAGCTCGCGCAATTATTCGCGCACAGGTTTCTCGCCGATCAGTACTTGCTGGTGTTGGCGCAGTTTCAGCTGCAGGTTTACTCGCAGCATGTGGCACAGGATCATCTACCGGGGCAAAGGTTGCAGTTGATGTTAGCGATACAGAAAAAATTGTTCGTTGGGCAAACTGGCCGCTTTATTTAGATTTTAATGAGGATACAAAGGTCTATCCAACACTTGCCGCCTTTGAAAGCCAAAATGGTTTAAAGGTTACCTATGAAGAGGCAATTGATGACAACAACACCTTCTACGGAAAAGTACAAGGACAACTTTCAATTGGATCAGATATTGGTTATGACATCGTCACCCCAACGGATTGGATGGCAGCACGATTTATTGAGCAGGGATATGCACAAAAATTAGATCCAGCTAATGTGCCTAACAAATCAAATATCCGCCAAGTTTTATCTGATGTGGGCTATGACAAGGGTCGTCAGTATTCATTAACCTGGCAATCAGGTTTTGCTGGCTTTGGTTGGAATACTCAAAAACTTCCTAAGGGTGTTCGCACTATGGATCAATTATTTGCACCAGCAAATAAAGGAAAGGTAGTAGTTCTCTCCGAGCTTCGCGACACAGTGGGTGTGATCATGCTTTATCAGGGCGTAGATCCAGCCTCTAACTTCACTGAGGATCAATTCATGAATGCAATTGATTTCCTTAAGGGAAAGATTGCTGATGGCTTTATTCGCCAAGTTAAGGGTAACTCTTATGCTGAAGATCTAAAGCGCGGAGATGCTAATGCCGTTATTGGCTGGTCTGGCGATATCTTTATTTTGAAATCTGAATCAGATGGCAAGTTTGATTTTGCTATTCCAGAATCAGGTGGAACATTGTGGAGCGATAATATGTTGATTCCTTCAACTTCAACTCATAAGAAAAATGCAGAGAAGTTAATGAATTACTACTACGAGCCAGCAGTTGCAGCTGAGGTGGCAGCTTATGTGAACTACATCTGTCCAGTAGAGGCTGCTCAACCAGAGCTTGAAAAGATTGACCCAGCTTTGGCTAGCTCACCATTTATATTCCCAGATGCAGCAACTTTGGCAAAGGTTAAGGTATTTAGATCACTCTCAGCTGACGAGAGCACTAAGTTCCAAACCGCTTTTGACGAAGCTATCGGCAATTAAGCACCGATAAGTAGCTGGTAATGGCGAACAATAAAGTCTCGCAAGATACTGGCGACTTAAAGTTAGACCGGGTTTCAAAACATTACGGTGATTTTTGCGCGGTTGATGATCTGTCATTAATCGTTCCAGATGGTTCATTCTTTGCACTCCTTGGACCATCTGGTTGCGGTAAAACTACAACCTTGCGAATGATTGCAGGTCTTGAAGAGCCAAGTGCTGGAACGATTTCAATTGGTGATACCGATATAACAACCCAAAAGTCATATAGACGAAATGTAAATACCGTATTCCAAAATTATGCACTATTTCCTCATTTAACAATCTTTGAAAATATTGCTTTTGGTCTTCGCCGGCGTGGAGTTAAAGATGTTAAGAGTGAGGTTGAGAGCGCATTAAATCTAGTTGAAATGGCTCACCTTGCTGAGCGCAAACCAAACCAACTATCAGGTGGTCAGCAACAGCGAATTGCAGTTGCCAGAGCAATAGTTAATCGACCTGAGGTGTTATTACTTGATGAGCCGCTTGGAGCTCTTGATTTAAAACTTCGCCGGCAGATGCAGATTGAGTTAAAGCGAATTCAAACAGAGGTTGGAATTACCTTCATTCATGTTACCCATGATCAAGAAGAGGCCATGACCATGGCTGACACTATTGCGGTAATGAATCAAGGCAAGATTGAACAGATGGGTAGTGCTACAGATCTTTATGAAGCACCAAAGACTGCATTTGTGGCTAACTTCTTAGGTCAATGTAATTTGATCAAAGGAAAGATCACCTCCAGGTCAGGTGATAAGGCAATAATTACCGCTAAAGGTTTAAATTTTGAAGTTCCATTATCTAGAGTTGCAACCAGCAATGACAGCGTATTTCTTGGGGTAAGACCTGAAAAACTTAGGTTAGATGACACAGGCGTTAACTCAATTAAGAACTGTGTAGTTACAGATCGCTCATTTGTTGGCACATCTACTCAGTACTTAGTACGAGCGCCATGGGATTTAGAGTTGGTAGTTTTTGAACAAAATGATGAAGGATTACATGATCTTCGGGTAGGAGACACCGTCTCACTTGAATGGGATCCAGAGCATACTTTTGCTTTAGATGGTGCTGGTGATATTAATGCTGGCGCTGATCTTGATGATGAAGAGTAAGTAATGGCATTTTTGCACGCTGTTTCAACTGGTAAATCTGCTACCAAGAGTGTGTTGAAAAGCAGATCACTTACACCTTATCTTTTACTAGCACCAGGGTTAATCTGGTTAGTCACCTTTTTTATAATACCGATATTTTCACTTGGCAGCACCTCCACAATGGTTCGACCAGATGGAGCCCAAATTGGGGTTTATGTTCAAGAGCTTAGATTTGCAAATTATGTTGATGCATTCATAGCTAACCAAGATCAATACATTAGATCATTTGTCTATGCAGGCCTTGCCACAATTTTGGCTCTCTTAATTGCATATCCATTGGCATATGCAATCGCCTTTAAAGCAGGTAAGTATCGAAACATTTTATTAGTACTTGTGATCGCGCCATTTTTTACCTCATTCCTATTAAGAACTATTGCCTGGACGCAGATTTTGGCCGACTCCGGTCCAGTAGTTTCTGCTATAAAAGTTCTGCCATTTGTTGATGAGTTGTTTCGGATAAATAACACCTCAACTGCTGTGGTAATTGGTCTTGCATATAACTTTCTTCCCTTTATGACCTTGCCACTTTATGCCAGCCTTGAGCGGATTGATCCGAGAACTTTGGAGGCAGCAGGAGATCTCTATGCAAATGGTTTGACTACTTTTCGTAAAGTGACCTTGCCACTTTCTATGCCGGGGCTAGTTGCTGGCACATTGCTAACCTTTATTCCAGCAGCTGGTGATTATGTCAACGCCGCCATCTTGGGTAATCCAGGAACAAAGATGATTGGCAATGTAATTGAGTCCCGCTTTTTTGCAGTGGTGGATTATCCAACTGCAGCTGCTCTCTCATTTACTTTAATGGCAACTATTTTAATTTTAGTCACAGTTTATATCCGAAGGTCTGGAACGGATGAGCTGGTATGACAACTATTAATGCACCTATGCCATCACTTAGCCACCGAGCAAGTAGGTGGTTTTCTAGAAATCTAATTCGTATCTATGCTGCTCTAGCATTTATTTATTTGTTCATCCCTGTTGCCTACACCTTTGTATTTTCCTTTAATGATGCTGGAAAAAGTAATTTAGTTTGGCAGGGCTTTACTCTTGAAAATTGGCAAAACCCATGTGGGGCACCTCAAGTGTGTGAGGCGGTAGTTAATTCATTACAAATTGGTGTGATCTCAACTGTGCTAGCAACAATTCTTGGAACCATGATCGCATTTGCATTAGGTAGATATAAATTTAAAGGTAGAAAATCCACAAATCTTTTGATCTTCCTACCAATGGCTACCCCTGAAGTAGTTCTTGGCGCATCACTTCTTGCCATGTTTTTAAATCTTCGAGTCAATCCTGGCTTTTGGACAATTGTTATCTCACATGTGATGTTTTGTATATCATTTGTGGTGGTAACTGTTAAAGCCAGAATCGCATCTTTGGATCCAAGACTTGAGCAAGCTGCGATGGATTTATATGCCAATGAGCGGGAGACTTTTAGGTATGTAACCTTGCCGCTAGTAATGCCAGGTATTGCAGGTGCTGCCTTACTGGCTTTCTCTCTCTCCTTTGATGATTTTATTATTACAAACTTTAACTCTGGAGTGGTCTCAACCTTTCCGAAGTTTGTTTACGTCTCAGCTGCTAGAGGTATTCCAGCACAGGCTAATGTGATTGGAAGCGCAATGTTTTTTATCGCCTTAATCATTGTGATAGTTGGCCAAGTAGTTAGCCGCAAACGAAAGAAGATATGAAAATTCCACCAAGCATCAAAGGGCTTACCTTTGGCTTGACCCTTATTTTTTGTTCCACCTCAATCCCGGCATATGCAGCAACTGCGGTGCAGCCAGGATCTGTTTGTTCAAAGCAGGGAATGACCAAGAGCTACCAGGGAAAGAAGTACAGCTGCAAGAAATCTGGCAACAAGTTGGTTTGGGATAAGGGCGTAGCAGTTAGCAAGCCAAAATCAACAAGTAATGCTGGAGCAACTGCATCAAAAAATGTTGAACTTCCGGCTGAGGGGAGCAAATGCACAAAGATTGGTGAAAAAATTGTTAGCGCCAATCGAACTATGCGCTGCTCATGGGCAGGACATGCCAATACAACTGAAGAAGCTTTAGACAGATTGGTATGGCGCAGCGGTACAGTGACAAAAGTTTCAACATCAAAATCAAACAATTACTCTGTCACTCCTAAAGAGGGTGCTACCTGTAATAGCTCGGGAGATACTTTTAATGTATCTGGTGGAATTCTTGAATGCCGCTGGATTGCTGGAAGTAAACTTCAGTGGATCAAGATTAATACCATCAAAAAAACCTTTACTAATGCAATTAGTCCAGTCTCTATCGATACATGCAAATTACAAAACAGTGCCATGACAGTAGCGCGCGGAAATCGGGATGCTACTCAATTTGCAGGCTTTCCACTTCCTAAACCTGATTACATGAGCGTTAAGGGCAACAATGAAGTTCTGATTGTTCCCGTTGATTTTCCAGATTTTCAAGGTGGCAATGAACTTAAAGCACAGCTTGACTATGACATAAAGTGGTTAGTGGATTGGTATGACTACTTTAGTAATGGTCAATCTAAATTTAATGTGACCACAATGGATCGTTGGTTAAGGTTGCCGAAAGATAGATCTGCTTACCCAACTGATGAAAAAAGCAAAGATGCGTTGGGGGCAACAAGTAATAAGCGCCAATCACTTCAGGCTCAAGCTTTTATTGATGAAGTCACTAAAGTTTTTGACTTGCGAAAATTCTCTACCGTTTATCTGTTCTTCCCAGATGGAAATTGGGCTCATGGAGATTTAATTGTCCGTAACCAAACCTTTAAAATAAAAGAGGGCGAAGTAATTCTTAATTTCTTTAGTTGGGGACGTAATTTAGAGGGAATGGAAACTCTCAAGTGGGCTTATTACATACATGAAACCCTCCATGACTTAAGGATTAATGGCCACGCACCTGGAAATGGTTGGCCACTTGGAATTATGACAAACCAATCAGGAATAAGTCTTGCAATGAATCCATGGGAACAATTCTTGCTGGATTGGTTGCCAGCTGAACAGATTTATTGTGATGACATCAGCACGCTTAAAACCACAAGGGTTTCACTCTCGCCGATTGAGCGAGAGGACCGACAAACAAAGATTGCGGTAATTAAGATCTCGCCCACCAAGGCGATTGTGGTTGAATCACATGGCATAGATAAGTGGAGCAACTTTAAGTTTGGCGACCGTGAGTTCCCACCAGGCTTTTATTCGATCATGGCTTATCTGATAGACCTTGAAAAAACAGTGGCTCCACCCGTTAAATCAGATGGCAGCTCACTCTCAAATGATGAATGGGCTTGGGCGGTCTGGCAAAAGGTTTCAGGCAGGCCATCAAATCAATTTAACATCTCAGTTGGTGACCGAAAGAGTCTTGGTGACTATGTTGCAGTTCTTGGTGACTCATTTGTAATTGAGGGAGTCCAAATCAAGTTCGTTGGAACTGGAGACTTTGAAACTATTGAAATCTCAAAAGTTTAGTATTTAGCAATAGGAAGTATTTCAAGTAGTATTTTGATTGGTAAAAGGGAGCTATGACCAACATCGGCAATATGTATGGACCAGATTTCACATTTCTTGGTATTCCAAGATGTGATTTAGATAAGCCTGAGAGTTATAAGGGTGCTGATGTAATAATTGTTGGAGCACCAATTGATAGCGGAACCTCACACAGGTCAGGTGCGAAGATGGGACCACAAGCCATTCGAATGGGTGATTATCTTCCTCATGATGGTTCAAGGCCACACCTTGCAATGCGAATTGATCCACTGCAAAAGCTAAAGATTTTTGATGCCGGAGATTTACTAATGCCAGGTGGAGATCTAGTTAATTCACTTAAAGTATTAGAGCGTGCAACGGAAAAGATTTCAAAAGCTGGAGCTATCGCTGTTGTATTAGGGGGAGATCACTCAATTGCATCCGCTGATGTAGCAGGAATTGCAAATCATTTAGGTAAAGGCAAAGTTTCGATGATTCATTTTGATGCCCATGCTGATACTGGTGAAGATCAATTTGGCGCACTGATTGGCCATGGCACACCGATGCGCAGGTTGATTGAATCAGGATCTGTTCGTGGTGATCGCTTTTTACAGTTAGGTCTTCGTGGATATTGGCCAGATGATGCCACTTTAAAGTGGATGGCAGGAAAAGGAATGAAATCTTATGAGATGACAGAGATTCATCATCGCGGCATGAAAGCTGTGCTGGATGAATCATTTTCAATTCTTACCGATGGCTGTGATGGTGTCTTTTTATCTGTTGATATTGATGTAGTTGATCCTGGTATGGCACCAGGAACTGGCACGCCAGAGCCTGGTGGAATGACAAGTAGAGAGTTACTAGAAGCAGTTAGAAGAATTTGTTTTGAACTTCCAATTGTTGGCGTTGATGTAGTTGAGGTGGCACCTGCTTATGACAGCAGCGATATCACGGCCATCTTGGCAAATCGAGTGGTATTAGAAGCACTTAGTGCAATTGCACTTAAGAAATCAGGCGGAGCGTACTCACCAACTAGAAATTTACTTGATAGGTAATTAAGCAGTAA
>Ga0208235_1000260_pt1 | contig 13207 bp, 20 predicted proteins | sample LakMenEpi22Oct12_FD_150727 | JGI IMG/M metagenome (GOLD analysis project Ga0208235, IMG submission 150727) | Freshwater microbial communities from Lake Mendota, WI - 22OCT2012 deep hole epilimnion (SPAdes) | ecosystem: Environmental > Aquatic > Freshwater > Lake > Epilimnion/Euphotic zone ... | reverse complement strand
TGTGAATACACGACTACCGCCAGTTGAATTGATACTTCTCCACTCACCACTTTCGGCGGTCTCATTTAGTAAATTTGAAAACTTCCCACCAAATTGGACTGTTGCCTTTTTTGTTACAGTGTTTGTGGTGTTTGATTCAAATAGATGGTCAACGTCTAATGGGTCTTTTTCAACCTTTTTAGCTATCGGTTTTTTGTTGGAGGTCAGTTTCATTTCTTTCAAAATGGATTCACGAATGGCTTTTTCACGTTTAGCCATTTCTTTTTTAACCTCTTCTTTAACGATGATTTGAATCGCTTTAAATAGTTTATTTGTGTCCATAGTAATAAATATTAGTTATATTAATTTTTCATCAATTGTAGTTCGGTCTTTATACTAACCAACTGACTTGTTATTTGTGAGGTTCTTGCAACAATACTTGGAGCAACAGCCACTAACGATGCAATCGGTCCACCCACAGGCGTTGTTGCTGTTTGTAAGGCTGGCGCCAGTGTGGCTAATGTATTATTTAATGCGGTTACTTGTGCTTCTAAATTTGCAAGTTGAGTAAACATTTTATCCATATCGGCTTTCCAACTTGGAGTTGAAACATATACACCAGTTTCACCACTAATAAGAACACTTTCTTTTTTTGAGTTAATTAAAACTCGGTCGGAGGTTAATACCGCTTGTGGTTTTTGATAAGTGCTGCTTGGAACTACTCCAACTGAAAATGGTCTTGTTTTTATTTGTAGTTTTTGTTGTGAGGTAAGATATAAAGATGAATCATCACGATTTATATCTTCAATGGTAAATTGGTTATACCCACGAGAAACTCCAGCGCCATTTCTAATAATGGTTATTGGTGATTCTGGTTTGGTAGAATTCCAACTTGGTTGGTTTCTTACTGAAGAAATTTTATTGTTAGATGATGTTACTCCTTGTGGAGTATATCCAAATCTAATTGATTGTCCATATCTACCCTCAAAAATAGTATCACCCAAAAAAGGTTGAATTTGGGATATTGTAGAATCTTCTATAAATCCGGTTCCAAAGTTTATTTTACTATCATTTGATGTGCTACTATTTGAAACTCCAGCTGAAACCGATTGTAACGAAAGACCAGCAGTTCCTGCGGTTAATTCGTTATAGGGTTGCATTAAATTGTGATTTATATTACGATGTATACCAACAGGTGATAGATAATAATAAACTTCACCATTTATTACACCAGACGAAGTATTAGCCGGCCCTTTAACTAAATATACAATTTCACCAAGAACTGGAATAGTTCTAACGTGCATATTAAGGGGCGTGCATTTTACAAGATTACGACCGCCTTTTTGAATTGATACCCAAATTGAATTTATAGCATCGCTTTCATCGTTTAGGTTTATAGCTTCAACTACTCCCGTTATCATTCATCATCCCCATCATTAGGTAGGTCTTTTTCAACCTCTTTAATCGCATCCATTAATTGTCTCTTTTCGTCTTCAGAAAGAGCATATCCACCACCGTCGGCGTTAGCACTATCTTTCATCATTCGTTGAACAATAGCAGCAAGTTTAATTAAAGCATCATCATTTTTTACGGAAATATCAAGATATTCTTTAATAAGTGGAACAACAACAGCCGCTTGGTCAAGTGACTTAACCATCGGCTCAAGTTGTGCTATTAATAACTTAATTTGTCTATCTTTCTTTTTTTGATTAGAATAGATGTCAGACATTAAGTCAGAAAAAGTTTTTCCTTTAAAAATTTCTTCATCTTTAGTCATTGAATTCCTCCGCTCGGTGATTAATATTTAAAATTCCACCCCTTGTGTAATCACTATATAATTCACTATAAATTTCTCTCATTTTTCCAACTACACGTGTTATGTATTGAGTTTGAACATTAGTTCGTTCTCTAATAAGTATGTAAAGAGCTTTTTTGTTATATGAATATAAATTATCACGAGTTCTAAATAATTCATTTAATGAATCTGCGATTTTTCTATCACGTTCTTTTTTAAATAATTCAAAAATGTTATAATCAATATATCTAACATAATAATCCATAAAATCAGATACAGCTTCTCGATTTATTTTGTCATAAACCTCACTAACAACATTACGAGACACATCAATAGCATCAATGTCATCACGAACTTTCATACGAGCGTAGTTAGTATTATTTTCATTAAACAAATAATTTCTTGCAATTACTGTAAAGTAAGAAAACGCTCTACCATTGTCTCCGTTAAACTTGTGAATTTTTTCGTTTAAAAATGCCACTACATTCATTTTAACATCCTCATACGGAACATCAAAATAATATGTCTTATAGGTATGAATTACATTTTCTGCAAGTTTATCAAATGGATAATGAATAAATCTATTGTAGATTTTATTTTTTAATCTATCGTCATCAGACCGATTATAGGCATTAATAGCCATTTCCGTAATTTGAGTAAAGTATCTTTTACTTTTCGCTTTCCTCTTTTTCACCATAATAATTTTCTAATTCTGAAATAATATCATAAATATTTTTAAAAATAACTCCTGTTTCATCATCAGCTTCAAATGAACCAATTTTGTCAATTTCTTTCATCCGCATCATTGACTCATCAATCTTTGTTGCGATGTTTGAAATAAGTGTTTCTTGTTCGTCTAATGAAATTTCAAACTCATCAATAGATGATTCATATAGTTCGTTTTTCCTAAGAAGATTAAAAGTAGTATATGCAAATACAACTGTTAAAATAAATAAAAGTGTAGTTATCCAAATCATATTATTCTTCAATTACATCTTTAAACGCGTCAAATACATTTACAGTTCCAAACCCACCATTTGTAAACACATCAGTTAACTTGCTCTTTGATGAAGGTCTTCCATTCACATTACGAGTTGATTTAACGGGGTTTAATTGAGTTTCCCATCTCTTGTTTTCGTAAATAGCAGCCATTTGGTCCGCAGTGTGCATAATGAATGGTAATGATGTTTTTAACCTGTCATCGTTATTATACTTGATGTAATATTCTTTGTTATTTTCATCATATAACCCATCGGTTAATTTCATACCAATCATTTCAACTTCGGAATACTTAATTCCAAAATATTGAAGATTAAACATTGTTCTATCATTAAGATTCATCCAATGAATTTTTGGATTGGTCTTGTAAATTTTACCTTGATTTTTTACATGCCATTCAGAATCATTTTTTATATAGTAATCCATTTCGGCAGTTCCTAACTTACCAAGGTCGTGATGGAGGGCTGTAAAGACTATCGTTTCTTTATCAATGTCCTCCATAATCATACCAAGGTCTTGCCACATACTATAAACCTTTAAAGCATTACGAGTTACCCGAAGAACATGGTCTACATACCCACCTGGAAATGCGTTGTGGTAATGTTCTACTGAAGATGCTGGTGTATAAATCATACGCTCTTCAAAGTGGTCATACATTTTATTAAGTGACTCTAATCGGTCACCTGTAAAAGTTTGATTGATTAATTTACGAAACTTCTCATAGTTTTCTACAAGTTCTTCTGCGGTAAACAAATTTTCCATTATTTAATTAAATTATTTTATCAATGATTCCTAATTCCAATGCTTTTTCAGCTGACATAAAATAGTCAGATGATGAAATATTTTCCCAATACGCTTTATCCATCTTTGAGTTATTAGCCATAAGTTGATTACATTCATGTTCCAACTCTTCACTAAACTTTGCGTTTGATTTAACATCACTTAATTTACCAACTACAATAGTAGACAATTGGTGAACCATAATTTTGGAATGTTTAGATGCAGCTCGAACGCCAGTAGCACACGTTAACAATAATGCTGCAGCCGACATAGCTGCCCCTCGAACAATAATATTGAATTTAATACCTTGTTCTTCTTGTGATTTCATATAGTCAATTAATCCAAGAGTTTCAATAACATCTCCGCCAGGAGAGTTTAACAAAATGTTGATAGTATGAATACTTCCATTAATTTTTTTTATCAACCTAATTTTAGAAATAATATCAAAAATAAGACCAGGTTGAATTTCATCTTGAATAATAATTACATTATCAACAGTGTCAATACCATAATCAAACTCACGATAATAGTTACGATAAACATCTACATCAACCCCACTATCAAAGGGTTCTTCATAGCTAATACTACGTGTTGTAAAATCGGTTGTTGTGCGATATAGGTCGTCCATATATTAATAATATTTTTTTTTAACTTATAATTAAACAAATATACAAAAAATAATCTAATAATACAAATTTATTTTCGATATTTATGAATTTTTTGATTTGTAGAGTATTCTCCATATAAGTTTTTTACGGCATCCTCATCTGTTGGAACGAAAGTTACATCTTTTTTTGGATTATCAACCTTTGTTGAAGATACAAATATTTTTGATTTATTTTTTTCAGTATCAACATCTTCAATAGTTTCTTTATCAATGTTAAAATCGAGTTTAGGTTCGTCTTCTTCTTTTTTATTGCTGGTTAATTTATTTAATGCAATGACCATTGAAATTGCTAATGGGTCAAATACAAACACAATCAAAAGAGTAAACCAGTTTACAATTACATTCATAGGTTTGCCTGTAATTTCCGACATATACCGAAGCGGTCCTATTTCAGCTGCTACTTCGTTGTTTGTTTTTAAATCTAAAACTTGTAAATCTAATTTAGTAACGGAATCTGTTGATACTTCAATTTTTTTTGAAATTAAATCTCGCTGTTCTACTGCTGATAATAATTGTGATTCTAAAGCTTTACGTTGAGCAGATGATGTAGTTATGATTACATTACCACGACCATCAACACGTGATTGAGTGTTATTAGATAATCCCCCACGTAGTCCGTTAATAGATTCATTTAATTTTACCTTTTCATCATTATAATAAGTTATTTGTTCTTGGAATCTCCCTTTCTTTAATTCAACTACTTCTATTAATTTATCAGTAGTTCCTAACTTGTCCGCTGTTGTCTGATAGGCTGATGTTAAAAACCCATATATTCCAACTGATGTAATTACCATAAGAATACCCACAGCAAAAGTAAGATACCACTTCATCCATCCAGCAGATTTCCAATGATTATGTAGATAAGCTGCAAGTATGAGTTTTGAAAATTCAAGAGAAGCCGCCATAATGATTACTTCAGTTTTAGCTCCAGCAAACAAAGAACTTAATCCGAATACTGAATAATAGGCAGCAGACCCTGCGAGAGCAAAAGTGCTGATAATCATCAATAAGATGAATCCATTTTTTTTGTTGAAAAGTTTTTTCATAATTTTTTAAAAAAGTTAACTTTACTAACTTCGGGGATTGTATTTATATATAGTTAATTTTACCAAAGGTGCTAAGCAACTAAGCAACCTGTTATTATAAATATTAAATAAACTTAATATTACAATATCTACCAAGCATCGCCCATACTATGCACTTACAAGTGCTTCCCAAATTTAGAAATGTAGTTAAGTACTGTTAACTCTTTCATCTTGGCTTCAATATCAATATCAAGGTCATACCCATAAGTATTAATTTCTGAATAGATGTAATCCGAGTGAGCTTGTGGTTTGGATGTAGGGTCTTCTAATGTCTTAGATTCGGAATAGTGAACTAATGGTTTTACATCTCCCCAAGTTGACATCGCAAGTTCAAGAGCCTCTTGTTCGGTTAGTCCGCCAGTATTAAAGGTGTGGTGATGATAATCAAACACAATTGGAATACCAATACGTTCGTGAATATACATAAGGTCTTTGACTGAATACATACTACCCTTGTCATCATTCTCAACAGTCAGTCGTGTCTGAACTGATTCTGGCAACAACTCAAAGTTTTTACAAAACCTATCCATAGCAGATTGTTTATCACCATAAACGCCATTACAATGAATGTTGATAAGATTGTATGGAGTTCGTTCTAATCCCATAAGGTCAAAGTGTTCTCCATGTATAGAGAGGTCTTTAATTGTGTTGTGAACGACTTTCTCAATAGGAGACACCAAGACATTAAATGGACCGGGATGTGATGTTATGCGTTGTCCATAGGTCTTAGCAAGCGTGCCCGCTCCTTTGAGGATATTAGAAAACTTTTGGTAGTCTGGCATTTGATGTAATTCAAACTCACTAGCCCATGGAACAAGGTCGGAAGTTACACGAAATAATTTAAAATCATTCTGATGATTCCATTTGATAATTTCACATAAGTCGCGGGCATTTTGAACTGCAAGACTTGATGACTTTTGAATACCTTCAGTAAGAAAGGTTTTTTTTATCATAGACCGATTGGTGGTAATTTTTTGTTTACCAAGGGTCATGTTGATACAGCAATAACCTAATTGTGTCATAGTATATTTTTTAATAATATAAAGATAATAAAAAAGGGGGACTTAAACAAGCCCCCCTATATTAAGTTTATGTTAAATATTTTCGTTTCGTAGTTGTAACTTCTTCAATAAAATTTTTAAAACGAAAATAAATAATCATTTACTTAACTTTAACATCAATCCTTTTTGCCTTTCGGTCTTCATACTTAGGAATGGTGATAATAAGAATACCATCCTTAGCAGATGCAGAAGTTTGATTGATATCGAACGCATCGTGGATTTTGTATCTTTTATGAAAAGAACGATGCTCCTTTTCAGCTTTAATTTCTAAAGTTCGGTCTTCTACCAAGACATCAATATCCTTGTTAGATAATCCCGGAACTTCAAATTCCATTGTTAATACATCATCCTTTAAATACGCTGTAGGCGATGTTTGTTGAACTGTGTCCCATCCACCGGAAACCATGTCTGATAACATGGTGTGGAATGTTGAATCGAATAGTGTCATATATTAATCCTTTTTAATGTTAATGTCATTAAAACTACAAAGTCTATACCAATATAAATTAATATTACATTTTGTCATGTTTTATGACATTGTGTCAGTTTAAGGAAAATGCATCACATTTACCAATTAGTTTATATACACGCTTTGTGTCATCTTTATTGAATGATTGTAACATCAAAATCATACCATCCATTATAAAATCGTTAACAACCGAATCCATCATATTAATAGATTTGTTGGTAGTTTTAGATTTATCACATGAGATTATTAAGTGTGTATCGGTTATAATTACATTAAAATCTACACTCTCTTCTTTTAACCCCAAGTCGTGCATGATTTGAAGCTCATCATCTGAAAACCCATCGCTTTCAAAATTGATTATGTAATCCGTATTGAAATCGTCAAATATATATTCAAGCTTATCCTCATCAGTTAAGCTCATAAAAAAGTTATACTCTGATTCATCCCAACCTAAATCTTCATAGTTTTCCATAGAAACGCTCCTTTATTATAATTATTTGATAATTTGTTTATTTAACTCGTTTAAATAATATAAAGCTGATTTAGATATAGCCGTTTCTGATTCCTTTACGTATTCTATACAAATCTCAATAAAATGTTTTTCAAAGGATGGGGATGGTGGTATACTAAAATACATTTTATTAAGGCTACCCATCATTTTAGTTCTATAAGACTCATCAATTTGAACATCAGACCAAAGGTAATATTCTTTTATTTTTGTCTTAACGATAGTATAATAAGGGTCAACTTTATTGCAAATAATAGTATCCACTCCGCTGCTTATGTAATCAGATAACTCGGAATGTTCATCTGATGTATTTTCTGAAAACAATCTTTTAAATAAATCCAGAGCTTCTAATTATTTAAGCAAGAATACCCAATCTATATTTTTTTTGAGAAGATTGAATCGCTTCGTGCATTGTAAGCATTACCTTTTCACATTCAGCTTTAGTCAATGTAATTTCTACATTGCCAATCATTAAAGTTCCAAGAGTTGTAAAATTTCTAATCGGAAAATCTTCTTCTTTTAAATCTGGATTAAATCCAAAATCAATTGATGAATAATTAGGTCCATATGCTTTAGATTGTCTTTCAACTTCGGACTCGATAACGGCAGAAGACATATTAACATATCCTCTTACTTTGTTTTTGTATGGTTTCATAACATTAAATTATTGTTTAATAATAAATATGTTATGAAAATTTATTAAGTATTTTTTCTACGATTTCTTCGAGAAACTCGACTATATTTCTTTTCATCAAATGGCATTTCGTATTTATCAGGGTGGGTGCGGTTAATATTTTGTTGAATTTTAATAGATTCCACAGCCCATCTCCACGCGTCAAATACGTTATCTTGTGGCGGAATCATAAAGTCAACACCAACTCGATTTCCTAATCCATCTGATACATAATATTTACCATTAGTGTCCACCTTGGTTTTGGCGTTTGGGTATTTATTCAGCACTTTCTTCTTGAGTCGAATAAACTTTTTCTTGAGTTCCATTTGCATTATTAAATGATTTTGTAAGTCCACGGATGATATAACATTCCGATAACTCTTTATTTACTGAACATGATTCTATAAGTTTGCCACTTTCCAATTTAACAGAATAAGACCATCCTTTTTTTAGTCGAGTTCGTGAGTTAACGACACCCACTTGATGAGTGCCGTTAACTTTCACAACTACCTGTTCTCCCTTTTCAAATGTCATTGAATAACCTTGACAAGTTTAGTTTCAATTACAGCAGACACCTCAAACTCGATACTTAAACCAAAAAACTCTTTGGTTACCTTTACTTCAGCATCCGTAACTGATACTGCGTCAACAAGATATTGCTCGGTTACTTTTTTCACCTTACCTTTGTCATCTTCATGATGAACTTTTACTTTAACAATGTAATACGCCATAATTTTAATTTGATTTTAGTTAATATAATTATTGTGTTTTGTTTTCTTTTAATATTTTTTTTAATGATTTCAAATAGTCTAAACTCTCAGCATCACCTATAATAGCATCAGCCTTTGAATAATAGTCAACCACATATTTAACACCATGGTCATATACCATTTGTTGAAGTTGGTATTTTTTTAACATAATTCGTTTATTAAATCCCATTAGTCGAACCATTGTGAACGATGAGTTTTTACATTTTTTACACCAACTCGTTTTAACATATCATGTTTTTTTTCCTTCCACTCCATATCCATTTCTTTATCAAATCCAATTGATTCGTTTTCTCTACCTAACTTTTTTAGCTTTTTCAAATCAACGTTATCAACATTACCAGAAGCAGCGTTATACATTTTCAGATGATGTGTATCAAGTGGTTTAGTAAATTGTTTTAAATATTCGGCCTTTTGGTCTAAATATTCCAAAAACTCATCCTCTGATAGGACTTGCATTTGTTCTTCGGTTAATTCAGCGTTAGGGTTATAAATCATAAATACAAATATACAAAATTAATTTTAAATATCCAAGCCTCTACGGCGCATTTTTTCTTGACAATAAAAATCGTATACTTCTTCTGTATCCATCGGGTCAGATTCCATAACACTATCCCACAAGTCAAATCCAAATTTAGAGCAAAGTTCATCACGAAGTTCTTTCAATAAACGAAACTCATCTTTATGTGCTTCTTCATCTAATTTCATAGCCCTAATATTATCCATACGGGCGGCTTGTCTAGCCATAGCATATGTGCCAGTTTCCTTCATTACTTTTTCAAAAGTAGAGTTGGCCCGAATCCGAGCCTCCTCTGCTTCCGTGTGATAATAAGAATAGTTGAAATCACCATTTACAATCTTGTCAAATAGATGAGCGCTTTGTGGTAATCGTTTCTTTTTACCTTTAGTAAACCAACGAAATGGATTATATGCCATCTTTAGAAAGGATTTGTAATGTCATCAGTTTCAACATTGAATAAGTTTTCATCGGATGGTCGTTCACCTAAGAACTTTTGAATGTATTGTTTCATATAAACTCGTTCCGATTGAGCGCCACCACTTTGGTCAAACAATGGGTATATTGTAATTTCAGCAGCCTCAGCGAGTGAAAACCCATCGTAGAGAAGTGACCCAATTTCGACAGCGGTTCGAGTTGAAAGTGAATTAGATAACTTTGGAGATTCAGACATTACTTCCGTGCGAGTCATAGAAGTAATTTCAGCAACATTCGTAAGAGTTTCAGACAATACTGAAGGATACATCATTTGAAGAAGTGTAGCCTCTTCAGCTTTAGTTAGAGTATCCATCTCTATGATAGTAAATCGGTCAAGAATAGCCCGGTCGAGAGCTCTTGTAGCGGTGTATTCGTTACCAATGTTAGCAGAAGCGATAAAAGATACACCATCAGCCACCTTAACAACCGGAGCATCAGCAGCCTCATCTAATCGTAAGTAACGCTGACCTTGGTCGAGAACTGACATCAAAATATTGTGAGCCTCTGGATGAGCACGAGTCAACTCATCTAAAACCACGACAGTGTTTGGAGTTTGAATTGCCTTAACGAATGGTGATGTATTAAACACAGTTCCTTTTTTGGTATCAAATTGAGTATTACCAATCAAGGTAGTTCGTGGGTCTTGAGTAGCTCCCAAGTTAATGATAAAGGTATTGTAACCTTCAAGAGAATTAGCAGCCGCCTTAGCAGCCATTGTTTTACCACATCCAGCGGGGCCAGTCATCATAATATTTTTACCACGAATAATATTACGAATCAGATATTTCCATTTAAGAGATTCCATAAACAATGCTTTAGGTTTTAACCCTTCAGATTTTTCGTGGATAAAGTTAAGGACATCTTCATTCATAACAGGAGCAGCTACAGCCGTAGGAGTATTAGATTCATATTTCAAAGCGAGAAGACCGCCATTTGGAGCGGAAAAGTTACCAACCGGCTCGGGATTGTTTTCAACTTGAATAGCCGGAACACGAGTAAACCCAAGTTGACCATCTGATAGACGACCCACTACACGAACTTTAAATCCGTATTTTTCAGGCCGTTTAGCAGCCTGGCGGGCTCGAATATTAAGGGAAGTTCCTTCATTATTCAATTGGGGAATATTAAACATAACTCCATTAGAGTCTTCAAACAAGAACAAACCATCGACCTCGACAATCTTTCCAAAAACTGTTTTTTGTGTTTTCATATAATTAATTTTTATTAGTTATCATCATTACTATGTAAAGATAGTGATTTAGGTTCACAGCTCCAAATTTTTAATGTTATCAAATTGTTAAATTTCATACATCTGCGTTGTGACAAAAGAAAAGTGAGCTGATGCCAAATCAGAAGGGATTACCTTGACAACTCGGTTAGCACGATTTTCAATCATTCTATTTTCTTTAGCATCTTCGGCTTTTTCTTTACTAATGTAAATTCCAATAACCCTGTCGCCTTCCAATAGTTCGTAGCATTGGGTATTGTTAATAACCTTAGATGATTTTTGAATTTTAAGTGACTTTCTCATAACTTTCATTTTTTATTACATAGTAAAGATAAAAAACAAATGGGACTTTTCCAAATCCCATATGTTAAATAATTGTTAAATTTTAACTTCAAACTTTTTGTTTAGTGTCTTAGCAAGTTCACCCATGTTTGATACATCAATGAATTCCGAATCCTTACCATACATTTGTTTAAAGGAATCTAAGCCAGAATCACCATATTCAGATTCAGTAATAAAGTAAGAAAGAATCTTGACACCAGCCCTTCTGATTTTCATGATTTGTTCAGCGGTGTGTTTTATAGCGTAGTCACCACCATAAGAAATTTCAGAGTTATCAAAGCCAGGATATCCATCCGAAAAATTAATCAAGTAGGTATCTTCGCCAGTTTTAGTTTTAACGATTTCTTTTAAAATAGCCTCATAACATAATCCCTCGGGAGTAGTTCCATCGTAGGTAATGTGTTTAAATAAGTTTTGAATTTTTGAAAACTTATCTTTACGACTATCATAAGCAATCAACATTAATGGTTGACAATTATTACCTCCATAGTATATGCCTCGATAAGAAATAACTACATTGATATTAGCGGTCATTGAAGCAGCCTTAGCTATCGCAACGGCGGCTACTTGTGTATTATTCCATTTATAACCACCCATCGAAGAACTGGCATCAATTGAAATGTGAAGTGTAACCGGAGTCGATGTGTTAACTAAAGTTTGTTCAAAAATACTAAAGTTACCAAATCCGATTTCGTGAATCATACGACCACTTAATTTACCAGCCTTCATTCGTGGTGTAGTTAAAACTCGTTCTTCATTTCGTGTTTTTAACTTTTTACCTAATAAAGTTCCAAGTTGAATACCCTTGGTAACATTTTCAATACCTTTATTAACCGTCCAGCTGCTATTTGTTAACATTCCAACCAGTTTAGATTCAATAAGTTGTTTAGACAAGTTATTAATGATGTAGGTTTGAACTCCATTAGAGCCAGATTTGTCATACCAACTTTGTTGAACTCCCTTGCCGGTTATTTCAGTTTTGACATCAGCCTTATCAAGAGTATCAAGTTTGTTTTTTTCAGCTTTTGAAACAGCACGTTTTTGGATATTACCTTCTAAAAATTTATTTTGTTTTTCAATAGCAGTTTCTAACATTTTACGTTGGCGGTCTGATAGTGGTTCGTATTGACCACCAGCCCCATTTGAATTTGGTAAACTAAATGAACCACCATTAGAATCAGATTCTTCTTCAGAGTCATCGCCTTCATTAGATTTACTTGGGGAAGATTTACCATTACCTTTACCACTCATACCACCACCATTGGTAGATTGGGATTCCACGTCACCACTCATTTCGGTGTTACCATTTTCTTCACCATCTTGTGAATCGCCATCACCATCCGAAGATGATTCAGTATCATTAACAATTTTAGTATTTTTTTCAACAATCATAAGAATTTCACCGGCCACCTCAAGTGCGTCCCATGAATTTTTGAGTCGTGAAATATTACGAAGGTCAAGAACATTCCAAATCTCACGAAGACCTGTTAAAGCGGTGAGGTCACGATTAGCGTTAGTGAGGTTGATAATACGAAACATATAAGAGTCCCAATCTTCATTACGATATTCTTCAGATTGAAGACCTTTGTCAACAATAGAGGAGTGAAAGTATTTTTCATACATAGCCTCGTAGTAACCACGATAGCCGGGCGCTGTGGTGTAAATATGATTATCAATCCTTCGGTCCTCAACATAGTTAAGAAGAGACTTTAAATTGTTGTTGACAATATGAGACAATCGGTGACTTTCATCCAAACCATACTTATTCATCAAATAATTTTTGTCAATTGATGTAGGAAGATAATCATTTTGTAATTGAGTTAAAATTCCAAAATCAGTCAATGCGATGTGAGACCCTTC
>Ga0208235_1000255_pt1 | contig 13369 bp, 10 predicted proteins | sample LakMenEpi22Oct12_FD_150727 | JGI IMG/M metagenome (GOLD analysis project Ga0208235, IMG submission 150727) | Freshwater microbial communities from Lake Mendota, WI - 22OCT2012 deep hole epilimnion (SPAdes) | ecosystem: Environmental > Aquatic > Freshwater > Lake > Epilimnion/Euphotic zone ... | reverse complement strand
GTGAATAAGGACTGATTGACGCCCCACTATATACACCATTAAAGTCTAAAATAACATTAGTTGTTCCTGTAACTTGATAATCAGGATTTGTTGAGTTGTTGTAAGCTGCGATACCTCTTGAACGAAGAGTTGCAATTACAACGTCATTATAGTTAGTAAACGCTGTACCAATTTGTGTAAAGGCCGACAATTGTACTGAACCCGAGAATGAGCCAGACGCTCCTGTTAATGTATCAATTCTTGATTCAAAAGAATATCCCGAATAACCATTACCCGTTGTTGGGTCAAACTGTGAGTAATACCAAGAGTCGTTATCTCTACTTGAGTAGTCCGTTAAAGTATTTTTTAAACTTGGTACACTATATACGTTTGTTAACCCCGTATATCCCGCACCTGTCAATGAGTTGTAATAAGTGTCAGGTAATGTTCCAAACACATAAGCCGTTGTTCCACTTGTTGAAGCCGCTGATGAATTTGACCCAATAACACCATTAACAAATGTTTTTAAGGTATCAATAATTGTTGATGTTGTACCATCTGACAATGTAAATTGATTATATAAGTCGTTATTAAAAATCGCGGATGAAAAAGAACCAAATGAAACTGTTGATGTACCACCTGTTGTTCCTGTAAACGTTACAGAAACAGATGACAATACAGTACTCTGTGAAACTGAACCACCACTCACGTTTGCGATTGTACTAATAGACCAAGACGGTCCCGCATCATAACCTGATAAACCAAGAATTCTTGATACGAATAATTGGTTAGATTGTGATAAGTATGATTTGGCGATATACGCCGCTTCGTATTTTGGTATTTGTGTATTCACAAATTTTTCAGGAGATGTACCACCGAAAATTGCTGAAAATTCATCGAAACTTGAAACGAAGATTGGCTCAAAAGCCGGACCCTTCAAAGTTTCTCCTACAATACCTAACGTTGTAACACCTACGCTTTGTGCTACAAATGATAAGTCACGTTCTGAAGTGTATACTCCAGGTGAAACGAAAACTTTATTTGATGTTGCCATTATTTGTTTGTTTTTTTATAAGTTGTTTTATTTAATACATAAATATTGTTGATTTTTGTAAAAAACTTAGTATACGGATACTATTTATAATTCAGTATGAATAAATTCTACCTTTTTTCTGCCTTATGAAAAAAACCCCCAAGAAAATAAAGAATATAAAGATTTCTGAAGAATCACACGCAATTCTTAAAAAGTATTGTGAACAGAATGGACTTAAGATTTACGGATTTTTAGAAAATTTAATCAAAGAAAAATGTCGTGTAAAAACTGACATTTACGGTGACCCGTTAGACTAATTTGATATCAAATAATATATTTGAATCTTGGTTGGTTTTACCAGCTTGTTTTTCAATAACAACCTTTAATCCCGTATTAGGACCCATAGGAAAATAAGTTAAATCTTTTCCTATATATAATTCAGTTCCTTGTGTTAAAGTAAATGCGCTATAGTGTTCAACGTTATTTGAATTTACAAAATAAAAATCATAATTGGTTGGTAGTGGTGTTTGTGTTAGAATTGTGTTTGTACCAATAAATTGATAATTGGTTGGTATTGTATTAGGATTAGGTTCTTTTGATACCGCTTTTCTTGCCCTTGTTTTAACACTAACATCTACCATAGTTAAAACTCTGGATACCGCAGGTGCTACTTCAAACTGTTCCTCATCTAATAGAACACCCAACATTTTAAATGTATAGTTTTGAATAAAGTATCTTCTTTTTTGTAATTCAACAACTGACTCATCAGAAATGGATTCCATAACAATTGGAATATATCTACCCTTAATTAAAGCATACGCCTGTCTTGATGAGAATTTATCAAGTACTTTTTGGTTAAATGAGTTTAGTTCTCTCATTCTGTTTGTAAAAATTTTTACCTCAAATGTAATGTCAACGGGAATTGGTTGTGGTATTTTATAAACATCCATACCATTTCTTGCTCCGTCAAAATTTGGAACCAATGCATATTGAAACAATGGTCTTCCTGGTATTCTATAATTTGTGGCTCCCTGATTTGTTCCATAAGGTGTTTCAGGTTTTCTAACCGTTGCAACAAATGGTGGTTTGATATTTGAATCCAAATCTTGAAAGTTCCAAGTTTGTGTAAATTGAGCCCAATTCTGAGTTGTAATAATTACATCAACCGTATTAACAACTTTTCCATTAACATTAATCCCCAAATCATTTTTAACAAAATCCAACATTCCCCTATCCAAGTCGGCATGATAAATTCCTTTTGGAAGATAAGTTCCATCTTTTTGAATTTGTTCCAACAACTCTTCCCTTCTTGGTTGAAGAATTTTCTTTGGTGATAAAGAAATGGTTTTAAGAAGTTTTTTTGGTGTTGCCATTATATTCCTTTAAATTCGTCTTCACTTACAGGTGTACAAATAAATGTTCTGTAAAACGGTTTGTATCCACCATAAGTGTGTTTATTATCTGACGTAATCCTTCCGTCATCTGCAACAGAATAATATCTCATTCTACTTTCAGTTTCAGGATAACCTATGTAATCACCATATGAAATTGTAATTGCTTCCTCTTCTAAATAATGAAGATAAACGCTCATAACTAAATTACCAGGTTCTGTTTGACTTAATTTTGATGCTCCAAAAGTTGCCTGACTTGGTGCTTCAATTTTAACAAAGGCTTTGATTTCAACAGGTGCCAAATATGAGATTGAGTCTGTTAAGGCTTCACCATAAACATCATCTTGATTTGTTTTACTCTTATCAACACGGTATAAAACCAATGTAAAGTTCATATCACCATATAACCATTCCTCGCCCATTGAGATATTTAGGTTAAAATCCTGTTCACCAAAGAATTTGGATATTCGTGTAATTGGTACTTTATTTGCCATTATTGATAAATACAAGAAAATTGATTATATTTCTTTATTAAAACTATTTGACTTGGAAAATTCCATAAATGAAAACTCAGGATTATTGGAACAAAAAGCCCTTAACGTGTTACATGAATACGAAGGAGCAAATAACTATATCCTAAAATTAAAAGGTATTTTCAATCCAAACAAACGAGGTATCCCAACAAGAAGTCAATGTGAATACATTTTAAATTATTCAAACACAACACCAAAAGTTGCAAAAAAATGGGTTGAAATGGATGATTATTTTTCTGAAAAAATTGCAAACGAAAAACTTTATACCGTCCCACCAAAACAAGTGTGGATTGAAAAACTATTAGTTGAAAAAGATAAGTCATATCATATATGGGGTCGTTTTTTTGAGAGTGAACCATTAACCGATTTTTGGTTACCCAAAGCGGCGGTCATTAAAAACCCCGAACAATACTACAAGGAAATTGATTATTCAAAGTACGCACACAGACCATTACTATCACACCAAGTTGAGTCAGTAGAAAAACTTGTTAAAACCAAAAGATTTATTTTGGCAGATGATATGGGTTTGGGTAAAACCACATCAACCATTGTGGCGGCATTGGAAACCGAAGCAAAAAGAATTTTAATTATTTGTCCCGCATCATTAAAGATTAACTGGCAAAGAGAAATTGAAAACTACACGGACCGTCCAACATACATCTGTGGTAGTAAAAGATATGAGGATGCCGATTTTGTAATTGTAAATTATGACATCCTTAAAAATTTCCACGACCCAAAAGACAGAGACAAATCACGTATATTAAAAAGTAATTTTGATTTGGTGATTATTGATGAAGCTCACTACATTCAAAATAAAACAGCTCAGAGAACAAAATTAATTAACGACTTTGTGAAGGGGGTTGATAGATTGTGGTTGTTAACAGGAACACCAATGACATCAAGACCTATGAATTATTTTAATTTGTTGGAACTTATTGAATCTCCCGTTGCTGCTAATTGGATGGCTTATGTTATCAGATATTGTAATGGATACCAATTCACGGTTGGAAACAGAAAAGTTTGGAATGTGATGGGAGCATCAAATTTGGAAGAATTAAGAGACCGAACATCAAGACAAGTATTAAGAAGATTAAAAACAGATGTATTAGATTTACCTGATAAAATTATCACCCCCGTTTATTTGAGATTAAAATCAAAAGAATACGAAGAATTAATGGGTGAATATTTTCAATGGTATGAAAAAAACCCCGACGAAAGTTCGTCATTAACCGTTCAATTTACCAAACTTACAAAAGTACGTAAGGTAATTGCACAAGAAAAAATAAACTCAACTATAGAATTGGTTGAGAACATATTAGAACAAGATAAAAAAGTAATAGTTTTCACAAACTTTACAGATTCCTTAAATAAGATTTATGAACATTTTGGTAAACAAGCCGTTTACCTTGATGGTTCATGTTCACCAGCAAAAAGACAACATGCTGTTGATGAATTTCAAAACAACGAAAAAATAAAAGTGTTTGTTGGAAACTTAAAAGCAGCTGGTGTTGGTATAACACTAACAGCGGCTGAGGCAGTAATAATGAATGACTTGTCATTTGTTCCTTCCGACCACGCACAAGCCGAAGACCGAAGTTATAGATACGGACAAAAGTCAAACGTATCAGTATATTATCCAATATTTGAAAATACAATTGAGGGGGTTATTTATGACATCCTTAATAAAAAGAAAAATATTTTTGAAACCGTAATGGGTGATAATGTGGGTAGGGCGGAGATTGTTGAAGAAATTATGAATCAAATTTTTGGTAAACGTTAAGTTTTTTGAAAATCTATTTATTTATAAGATAATAATAGATTATGAGATTTAAAAAATTAAAAGCCGAAATTGAAGAATTAGAAGACAAATTAACTACCAACGAAGACTTACAAGAAACAATACAAAACGAACAGAAAGAAATTATAAATGAAATGAAAAAAATTGGTATTGAAAGATTACCATATTCATATTCATCACTTGGTAGATTTATTGACCCAAAAACAATGAATGTTCATTACAACAAACATTACAAAGGGTATGTTGAAAAATTAAACGCAGCACTTGCGAATCTTAAAGGTGCGGATGCCGAACTTGAAGAAATAGTAAAAGGCATATCAAGATACAACAAAACCGTTAAAAATAATGCGGGTGGTGCATTTAACCACGCATTGTTTTGGAAAATGTTGTCCCCAAAGAAACAAACCATCAACGGTCCAATAGAAGAAAAAATTAAAAAAGACTTTGGTTCTTACGAAGAATTTAAAAAACAATTCACAGAAAAGGCACAAAAGAATTTTGGTTCAGGATGGTGTTGGTTGGTTATTAATGGTCAAGGTAAATTAAAAATAGTTACCACATCAAACCAAGACAACCCGTTGATGAATACCGTTAAAGATGGTGGTTATCCAATATTGGGTCTTGATTTGTGGGAACACGCTTATTACTTAAGATACCAAAATAAAAAAGAAGAATATATTGGAAAATTTTTTACGGTAATTAATTGGGACTTTGTTAACACACTTCTTACTTCAAAGAACGAAAAGAAAATTAACGAAGAAAAATTAGCGGGAGAATTGCTCGTTGAGACAAAAGAAAGTCTTGGTTGTTCAACAACAGAAGTTAGAGAAATTAACAAGATGTTTGCGATGAACAAACAAGTAAAATATAAATTCATGAATACAATTAACTCAATCATGAAAGAAAAATTTTCAGAATATTGGTTTGAAAAGGGTCAATATGAACCAGATTCAATGTCAGGAATTTATAATTACGGAAAACCAGGTCGTTCAGTTATTAACAAATTAAACACAAATTACAGTTCATTTTGTATTTTAATGAATGATTTAAATGTTTATTTGGTTAAAAATAATATAACACCAATTTCATTTAGAGGTAAAGATGAATTTGCACAAATAAAAGAAGTAGAAAGATTTTCAAAATATCTTTATGACTTAAGGGACCGAATCTTTAATTTGTCAACATCTAAAACTTTTCAAAACATTGTTCAGAAATTGGTACAAACAGATGCCAAAGGTGAAGAAAGGGAAGATATTACTGTTATCGCATTAAGAAAAATATTTGGAACTGACGATGTTCACAAAATTGGTGGGTTAGGTTCTGAAGAAGATATGATTTCAGGTGTTGACGCAATCATTAACAAAGACGGTAAAAGATTAACCGCACAAATTAAACCATTTAGTGGTGTTAAAGATTTTGATGATGATAGTGTTATGGTGTTTGGAGCAAGCGCACCAAAACAATACAAAACAGATTATTTAGTTTTTAATAATAAAAATAAAACAATTGTGTTTAAAAATGAAAATACAAAAATTATAGATGGTAATTATGTATTTCCAAAATCAAACATATTTGCAGATATTTGATATTTATAGACAATATGGCAATTATTGTAGAACCAGAAAGAAGTAAACTCTATAGAAGAATTAAAGCCCTTCTTGGTGCACCTGTTAGAGGCGTTGAGTTAGAAGATGAGCAAATGGACTCATTATTAGAACTTTCAATTGGGGATTACGAACAATATATTTTGGATTGGTTAATTGAAGCACAATGGACTTCATTATATGGTATGAACCTTGACGAACAGTCTTTAAGTAGAGCTTTAACTAAAAGAAGTTTAGATTGGGAAACACAATACACTTACGCATATTCAAAGATTGTTGGATTACAAGCAGGTGGTGATTCGGTACTTAAAAAAGATTATGTTGATTTAGTTAGAAACCAACAAATTTACGAAATACCCGCAGGTCGTGAAATTAATGAACTTTTATGGTTCATGAGAGCCGAATTAAACAATTCATTGTTTGACCCATTTATGGGTGGGTTTGGAGGATTTGGTGGAACAGGATTAGGTGGACCTGGTGGTTACGCACAATTTGGTTCTAGCGGAAGTTATTTTATGATGCCAGCATTTGACGTTATGTTGAGAATGGCGGATAGAAATTTAAAACAAAGATTAATTGTTGGTGATTTAACATATAGAATTACCGCACTTCCTGAAGGTAAAAAAGCGTTACACTTGTATAATACACCTGGTGGAAAATTTGATTTTTCAAATATTGGGTTTAACGAATACAGATGTTGGTATTGGTATTATGATACCAATGGTGACAGGGATGATTGCTTAGCAAAAAATCCTGACATTGTTAGATTACCGTCAGATATACCATTTGAACCTTTAAATTGGCAGGACCTTAATACTCCAGCACAACAATGGGTAAGAAGATGGTTTACAGCGTATTGTAAAGAAACTTTAGGACGTATTTGGGGTAAATATAGTGGAAACCTTAAAACTCCTGACTCTGAACTAACATTGGATTATTTATCTTTATTAGGTGAAGCGAAAGACGAAAGAGCTAAACTTGAAGAAGAATTAAAACTTCGTCTTGAAAGATTAAGTCCTGTTAAACAAATGGAAAAAGAAGCCTTAATATCAGAAAATCTAAACAAACAATTAAAGTTTAGAGCGTTTCCAAGTCCATATAATGTAATATAATTTTATGCCAATATTAAGAAGTATACCAAGTAAAAAAATTATCGGTGGAATTGAAGTAAAAACATCCGAAGTTGCGTTAATTTCAGAAACAAATTACACAACAACTGGTGAATACGCAATTGTAATTAAAACTGTTGAACATTGTAATTTATTATTAGATAGTAAAACAACTGACCACATTGTTGTCAAAGCTCTTACCAAAGTCACAATAAGACCTGATAAGAGTAAAATTGACGAACAATACGATGAGGTTGAAATTGGAAAAGGTGCCTGTGTTGAGTTTCACTTTATCGGTGGAAACTGGTACATCTTATCATCAGACGGTCTCAAATTGGACTAATTCTTTTTCCCAACCTTCTTCAGCTAAATCATAAATATAATCAGGGCTAATACTAACTCTTTCCCAAAATTTCATTTCTTGCTCAGAAACAGTTAAAACATCTACCAATTTATCTTGGTCAGTATCATCAAAAGGATGACCATTAATTAACTGACATTGTTCTTTTGTAAAAAATTCCCTTTTACTTGGATTGTCAATAATTAGAGAATCTCTAACATCATCTTTAAACACAACCATCAAAGGCTCAATACGTTTATTAAATGTTGCAATTGCTCTTGCTATATTATACTCACCCAACATATCAGGATTCTGTTCAAGTTCTCCATTGTCTAATCTATAAGCGTTGATTACCAATGAATCCATTTTTTTAACAACATCACCATGTGATGCCTTTGTACCATTGTTTACATAAAAAATTACATCACCTAAGTTGGCGGCAATACCATCGTGAATAATTAGTTCCATGTGAGCTTGTCTTGACATCATACTACCTGATTTAGTTTTCTGACCACATCTTACTTTGTAATCCTCAATAGAAATTTTAACTCTTGCACGAGAAGCAATTTGTTTTAATGGGATTTGTTTGTTAAAGATTTTTTCTAAGTATTCATAATACCACTCAACAAATTGTTGACCTTCACCCATCAATAACATTTTAATTCCTTTGTCCAAAAAAGCTTCAATATACAATGGTAATTTCTTTGATTTGATTGTATTACCAACCAATTTAATTTTACCCTTGTCGGTCATCAAAGCGTAGTTCTTACGAGCCAAGTTAATACAAGAAGGCCAAACACCATCATTATCTAAAGCCATTTCACCTTTCATAAACAAGTCATTGTATTCAGCAATGTCAGAAGCGGCACCAATATATTCTTTACCCTCCACCACTTTCCAATTCAATCCTTTACCAATGTATTTACGTTCATGAACATCTGATGGTGAAGAAAAGTTCACACCATCCGTATCCATTACCAATGGGTCATAACCACGATTCATAAAGAACTTAATCATCTGACGTAGGTATTGTCTACCTGTACAAGTAATCCTTTCACCCTGATTCATATCACCCCAGTGAAATACTTGAGGTGCTGATAACGCTCCAAACATTGAGTTAATAAAAATCTTAATCGGTAATTGTTTACGGTCATAAGATTTAGATTTTACAGGGTCACTCTTTTCAAATTCTTCTGCTAATTGTTTATACATAATACGAGCATTTCTAAAGTATGTTAACATACCTTTCATTACTCCTGTAATATCACAATCAGGGAATACGTCATGAACCAACTGAATTGACGGATACAGTGAACTAAAGTCAAGTTTCAATACATCTGTTGAATATCCAACTTTAACCAAACGTGATAATCCACCAACAAAGTCTTGTTTTTGTTGTTTAGCTGGAATTGCAAGTCCATGTTTATATGACCACGCTCTCATTTGGATTTCCCAAAGTGTTGCGGTTCCCATTGTCGCAATCCTTTGATATGTTGTTGGAACCAAAGAAGCCAACAGGAATGAACCCTGATTAAATTCTTCGTCAACCCTTAATGTCTCAATTAAGTCATCATCAAGGTATCTTTCAACAATGTTATCACCCGTTGTTTTAATATAGGTATCATCTCTTCTTTCACACACTTCATCAACTTTTGTGTCAATACCACATTTTTTATACTTTCCGTTTTGAACATTTAACCAATAATCTTCTTTTTTAGCATACATTGAACCGATATCAGTATGGTCAATGTAAATACGGTCCGCATCTTCAGCTTCAAGATATTGAACAATATATTTCAAACCCGCTGATTTAATGTTTGAGTTAATTGCTTGAGCTCTTCTTACTGAGTGTAATGCGTCAATAACATTATATCCCCAAATTGATGTTTGGACAAATTCCTCAATTTCATTTGCAAGTTTTAATAAACCTTTGGATTGTGTGATTGATTTTTCAGGGTTAAGTGATTTACAAATTTTCCTAACGTCCAATCCCAATGCCTTGGCTCTTTCAAATATCCAATTCCAGTCAAACGCAAATCCGTTATATGATACAATGATTGATGGTTTGATTTCGTGGATGTAATTAAAGAAATCAATGATTCCTTGTTTTTCTTGTTCCTCGTCAGCACACTCAATAACCTTATGAAAACCTTTGTTTGTCTTTAATCCAAACATAAATATCCTACCGTCTTTTGGTTCCAAGGCGGTGGTTTCTAAGTCAAATACAAAACGTGTCACATCTTCATAACTTTCAAATCCTTTGAAAAGACGTTTTTCTTTTTGAATAAGGTATTGTTCAATTGGCGGTAGAATCAAAACTTTTTCTTTTGCCTTTTCACCATATGGGTCAATTCCACCATCACGGAAAAACTGTAATAATGTTCTATAACCCTTTAAAGATTTTACCATAAATGATAAACCCTCTTCAAGTCGTTGATTACCTTCTGTTTTTAATTTATCAATAACAATTCCGTATTTGGACATTGCTTCTTTTTGAAGCCCCTTTGAACCTTGATAAAAGTTAAGTCCACGTAAATCACCAACCCATGCAAATGGGATGAAGGTGTCACGTTTGACAATTTTCCCTTTTATAGGGTCTTCAATAATTTTATAGATGGAGTCACTAACGTAGTCAAATTCAACACTGACTATGTACTGTTCAGGGTCTGAGCCCTTTAAAAATTCTTCAATTTCTTCTGCTGGTATCATAATATTTTTTTAGAGTGGTTTATTAGCTTCCGAACACGTCGGAGTTTACCTTGTCTAAATAAATATATGTTACAGAATTGGTATTATCAACAACAGTACTGAGTTTTAATAAAAGAAGGGGTAATGTTGATAAATAACGATTCTCTTATTGGAACTATCAATTCTCCTTCTGTTGTTGTGATGCTAAACTCACCCATGTATCTTCCGGGTGTTTTTGTATCGTTGGCTGTAAAATTATAATAAATGTAAAATTCTTGAGGAGCGTCCGGATTATCAAAAAACTTTTCAGTGATATATGCGGGTTTTGAAGCAATTTTTAAAATACCATTATCTGTATTTACCATTGAAAATGTAATAATCGCATTTTGAAGTGTCTCCATAAAACTTCTGAAGTCGTTTCTTCCGTCTTTTACAACTTGTAGTTTTAAAGTTGGTAAGGTTGCGTTTTGTTTTATAAAGAATTCCATTATCTATAAATACTTTAATTTTAATATTATTATAATCCGTATTTTGATTTGTCGGCATTATATATTTGTAATATCTTAGGATATCAATTCCGTGTAGTACATTTTAACTTACTTTAACATATCCGTAATTTACAGTGATATTTGAACCTGTGTTATTTTGTATTCCAAACACAAATGTATTTGTTGGGGTACTCACACTAGGACTTGAGGTTGATATTGCACCTGCGGTACCTATAATTTGGTCAGGAATTGATGTAAACAATATTGGACTACCACCTCCAGTATAATTCCACGCATATTGATAACCAATTACAGGTACATTAGTATTACTAACACTTACTGTGGCATTATAAACTATTATACCATTTGGTATATTTCCAAGAACCCATAAGTTATATGTATTATTAATATCAACCGTAAAACTGTAATTACTGGTTCCTGATGTTACCGTCCAGCTTCCCGTAACGGGTGATATTGCATTTTGTGAATACCCGCTAAATAATGTTTCTTTAGTTACTTTGAATGATTCCGTGTTACCACTATTGTTCATAACAAGAAAAGCACCATTTGTGTTTCCTGTGTATGTCGGTAAATTTGATATTAGTACATTTGCCATTTTTATAAATATTAGTTTTAATGTTGATATTCTATTCCACTACCATCTTGAGCCGTTAATATGTCACCATTTTGAATTAAAATAAAGAATGGTTCAGTTGGCGTTGGGGTTGGAGTTTTAGTATTAGTTGGAGTCACAGTTGGTGTGCTTGTTGTTGTAGGTGTAGGTGTTGGTTCTGCAAATCTTGGTGCCAAGTAATCGTATTGTTGGGTTATTTCAGTAAGATTTAATTGTCTGTTATAGAAATACATATTGGCAACATGTCCCCAAGGTTGAGCGACAATATCATTATTACCCCATCCCCAATGTGTATTCCCACCTGAACCAAAGGCAATTTGACTTCCAACTTCAGAACCATTTATATAAAATTTTTGAGATGAATTTGTTCCAACAATTGCGTATTGAACCCAAACACTAGTTTGACCTGATAAATCATATCCCGAACTTCTAAATGCGGTATCCCAATATCCTAAAGTATTTGTTCCATTAGGGATAGTAATTGGTGTGATTTTAGTAGCTCCTTTCGTGTAAAGTAATGTTCTAAACACAGTATTACTAGGTGTCAATCTTGCCCAAGTAATATATGTGTATCCTGAATTTGGTAAGGTAGGTCCTGTTGCGTTGTAATCAACTCTATTATTTCCTGTTGTACAATCAAAACATTTTATACCATTAAGAACTGTGTAAGTCGCACCACTTAATGTGTGGTTATATCCACCTGTAATATCAAAAACAGTTGTTCCTGTACCAGGGTAACTTGAACTATCATATGCATCAAGTTGAATGACCAATCCTGAACTTACAATACTTGGTGTTGAGGATGGTGTTGGTGTGTTAGTATTTGTTGGCGTAGGTGTTGGAGTAGGTGTTACAGGAATGTATTTTGATTTATCGGCATTATAGTTTTGTAAAACCTGTGTTGATGTTAATGATGTGTCATACATTCTTATAATTCCAACAGTCCCTTTAAATGGTACTTCTAAATTACCAGTAGTTGTTGCTACTCTACCCGCAATACCAACAGGACTTGTGTTACTTACTTGGTTAACACCAACTAAACTTGTAGTTCCGCCAGAAATACCATTTCGGTAAACCGTCAATGTGTCCCCTACAAAATCAAAGACAGCAACTAATTGAACCCATGTATTAACTGTAAATCCTGTGACACTAACTTGACGAAAATTACTTCCATCATAAGCGGCAACTAACATACTACTATTATTTTCATTAAATCTAATAGTGTACGGATACCTTGATTCGTTATTTAAGTTCCACTTTTCTAATAATTCAGCCTCACCTGAATTTGGCTGACCATTTGATGGATTAAACCAAATTTCTACAGTATATTGGTCTGAATTTGTAAAATTTGTGACACCATTTACACTTGGAATTCTACCATAAGAAGAACTTCCATTGAAAGTAAAACCACTTAATGCGTTGTATGTTGGACTTCCCGATAGAGTGGCGTCCGTACTACCCACAGTTGTATCCCAAACAGTTCCCGAACCAACATAACTACTAGGTTGTAAATAAAGTTGTAAATTATCTGTAACAACATTAGGTGTTGGTGACGGTGTTGGGGTTAAAGTATTTGTAGGTGTAACTGTATTAGTGGGGGTATTGGTAGGAGTTTCAGTTACGGTAGGTGTTACAGTATTTGTAGGTGTAACTGTATTAGTGGGGGTATTGGTAGGAGTTTCAGTTACGGTAGGTGTTACAGTATTTGTAGGTGTAACTGTATTAGTTGGTGTATTCGTAGGAGTTTCAGTTACGGTAGGTGTGATTGAAGA
>Ga0208235_1000253_pt1 | contig 13379 bp, 33 predicted proteins | sample LakMenEpi22Oct12_FD_150727 | JGI IMG/M metagenome (GOLD analysis project Ga0208235, IMG submission 150727) | Freshwater microbial communities from Lake Mendota, WI - 22OCT2012 deep hole epilimnion (SPAdes) | ecosystem: Environmental > Aquatic > Freshwater > Lake > Epilimnion/Euphotic zone ... | reverse complement strand
ACACTTGGGAACTCTGTGAGGCACTTCGTCAGAACTATATTGACTACAGCATTAAGTCTCATCAGCGTTCTCTTGAGCGTGGTGAGAGCGTTGATTATCACAAAGCGTGTATTGCTGACCTGAAGAATGGTAAGTGTGATTATGACTTCACCTTTGAGTCTGGTAAGAAGTATCACAAAATTATTATGAATGCTGCTGGGCAAAGGTCGGTTCACGCCTTTATAGATAAGAAGACTGGTGAGGTTTATAAGTCTGCCAGTTGGAAATCTCCTGCCAAAGGTGTTCGCTATGATCTGCGACTCATCAAAGATCGTGAATGGTTGCTTGAGAATGCCGATTGGGCAGGTTCTTATTTGTATGCTCGCTGAAAAATGAGACAACTATTCTTACTTCTACCTCTCACATTTCTTTCTGTTCCGGTGCAAGCACAACAAGTGAATAACTTTGCAGTCTGCACTCAAAATCAGGAAGTCTATCGACCCGGTGGATATGACCAATATGGTAATTATGTTCCTGGTGGTGTGAGTGTTCAAACTTATAATGTTCCGTGCAATGGTGTAGTAAATCAGTATTATGGGAGTGGTGGCGGATATTATGGTAGGGCAACTAATCCAAACTGTAATCCTACAAGAACTGTATTAGGTGCCGTACTTGGTGGTGCAATTGGTCGTGCTGCTGCCATGAATTATCCACGAAACTATGGATGGGCAACTGCATTGGGTGCATCACTTGGAGGACTCACATTCGCTTGTTAAAATGACAACAACTGACAAACTGATCTTCATTTCTTCGTTCATTTGGTTTTTGCACTGGGGTTCATGTCTTACATTACGACTTCTGGATACGGTTATTCTAAACGCCTCTGTGAGGACATTACCGTTTGGTTTCTGAATAAGTTTCTTCCACGACACAAGATTGAGGTTGAGATTCTTCATCGTGGATTGAAACGCGAAGGAGTTTATGGTTACTGTGATTATGTGGGAGAATCTTATCGTCCCCGTGAGTTCTTGATTGAACTTCAGACTCATATGAATGAGGAGTTGTATATAAAAACTCTTTTTCATGAACTGGTCCATCTGAGGCAGTGGGTAGTAGGTTCCCTGCAGTTCCGTCGTGGAAAAATGTTTTATTGTAAAGAACCAGTGGAATTTTATGCTTATGAGGATCAACCACACGAAATTGAGGCACGGGAACAGGAAGAAACGCTATATGTGGAGTACCTAATTGATAAACAAGGTGTACCAGTCCCCAAAGTGGCACAGTGGTTCCCGAACCGCCTGCTGCGAGCAGTATAATTACAAGGTAATCAAGGGAACACACCCATGACCCTGCCCTCCTACAGTGCAATCTCCTTCCGATCTCAAGAGGAGCACGAAGCGGCACTCTACGATGCCTGCCTGCTGATTGTCAATACTTACAATCAGACTGATATGCTTGATGGTTTTGACCCTTACGGTGTGACTTCTTATGATTTTATGAAGTTTGCCCGGCACATTCTCAATCAACTCGCCAACTGAAATGACTGCAACCGCATTTTCTAAAGAATTCATCAATCATTTCATTGATTATGTGATGTCGTTCTATGGTCCTGGTGAATTGTATCCTATCGCCGGAATCAATCGTACTGTGGTTCGTAAGGCAACTAATGACATTATCAGGATTGCCAGAATCAAAGGGCAAGGGTTCTGTGGTGATAGTTTTGACCGCGAACTTGTGCGTGATCTTCTGATTGACAAATACAAACTCACTCTTAACTGAAATGGCACTCTCTCATCAAACAATTAACAAACTGGCATCGGCACTGGTTCCTGAGGTGATTGATTACATCTATCAGGATGAGCGTTGGTGTGAATTTATGCACGAAGTCATTCCTGATGCTCTTCAGGAACAACTTGGAGAAATTGACGAGGAGTTGAAATTTGAACTTGCTATATGTATAATGGATCGTATCTGTTTCAAACAAGAATGAACATGACAGAAACACAGGTAAATCTAAATGTGCATGAGATTGGTATTATCCTCTCTGCACTTCAAAATCTAGAGAATATTGACGAAATTCATATTGCCAGAGACTATGGAAGTGTGTCAGCACTCTATAACAAACTCTATTCTGTGATGGAGCGGATGGACAGTTCGCAAACTGGACTACGGTACGACCTGACGCCCTCCTTCTGACCTATAATAACAAGGTAATCAACGGAGCACCCCATGCAACTCACTTCTACCACCGGCACGATGGTTGTGGATTATTTTCCCGTTGCCGGTGATACTCAGTTTATCTACAAGGTGCTGAAGTTTCAAGGTGTGGATACAATGAGCACCAAGTGTATCACCAAACGTGACTTTGAGCGTGAGTGTGAAGAGCGTATTGGTCTGGGTTATAATGTGACCGGTTTCAATACCGAATCGGTGAATGTCAATCCTATGGCAGGAGCGTGCTGATGAAACCAACTTACATCTATCTTGCATTCATTGCGATTCTGGGTTGGAATGCATTTCTAATTCAGCGTGATACAAAACTGTTTAAGGCATATGACACTAAATGTGCCGAAATCTCACACGCTCATTCCCGTTGCCATCTTTCCAAATGAACGATTCCGACATTTCCCAGTTTATTAATTCTTTTGAGGACTTTATGAATCACGCTCAGGTAGAGGAGTTGCACTATCAGGTAAGACAAGCAGCAGAGGATTATGCTCAGATGTTCTATGAACGCAAAGCTGCCGAACTTGAGATTACTGTCGATTATTACATTCAGGAGTTTATTTGATGAATGAAAAAACAAAATTGATTCTTGCTCTACAGCAAACTGAGAACATTTATAATCTACTACAGGGCAATCAATTTGCTGGTTTCTTTGCTTCTCATCTATTGCCTATTAAGTATGAAATTGAAAGGCAAATCCATTGCTTGACAAACACAAATAAATAATAATACCTGCGTTGGGTGACACTTTCCAGGTAAGAAAGGAGGCAGAAATGCCTCCTTTATCATATAAATATTATGTCACTCAACAGCAGAGTAGTTATGCCTTCAACAGGTAAAGTTTACTGTGCTCATTGCATTTTTACAGGAAAAAAATACATTGGGCAAACTGTAAAAAATAATCTTAATTTGAGAATCAATGAGCACTTTATGGATTGTAAGAGATACAATCATAAGTTTGCGAATGCTCTTAAGAAATATGGAAAAGAGGGATTTATTTGGGGAATTGTAGAGGAATGTAATTTATCTACTTTAGATGATAGAGAGATACATTGGATTTCCAAATACAAAACTGTAGAAAATGGGTATAATCTTTCTCCTGGAGGTGGTCAACCATCAGAATATTTCTGTAAAGAATATTTGGTAGAAACGCCATCTGGTGAAAGAATAAAAATTCTAAATTTATCAAAGTATTGTAGAAACAATCATCTTAATGTAGGACATCTTCATGAAACTCTTTATGGAAAAAGAATTCAACATAAAGGATATAAACTTATACCAAGAAATGATGAAGAAATTAAAAGATATGAAAATGAAAGAAAAGTAAGAGAAGATACAAGTAGAAAAGGTCTTAAAGGGGAAAGAAACGGGAGAGCGATCCTTAACTGGAATAAAGTTGAACAAATACGTCAAATGCACTCTTCTAAAAAATATAAAAATCAAGAAATATCAAATATATTTGGTATTAAACTTGGAACACTTGAAAAGATAGTATCAAATAAACTATGGACAGTTTAATTTCCGCACACTTGACTTTTGAATAAAAACCTCCTATGATATCAATGTTAAACACAAGAGGTCAATGAAGTACTTGTATTTGGTGGATCATTTTATTCCAGCACCTTTTTCTGATGGTGGACTTTGGAATGTTCTTGCAGAAGATGATAATGAATGTTTTGAGTTGATTGCTGCAGAAGATAATGAACTTAATCTAAACCATTATCCAAAATTAAAAAAGAATATTCTCAAAGCACAAAAGTTCGCACTACAAGATGAATATGAGTCTGGTATTCTGGAGGCATTTACCACATGACACAACTTTATCGTATTGAAGAAATGTTTACAAATGGTTGGGCACTGATTGATGAATCGGCATCTAATCTTACAAAAGAAGAATGCGATCAAAAACTTCAATCATATCTTGCCCTAGGGCATAATCCCCAGTTTCTTCGTGCTGTTCCTGATGTTACTACAGATTGAGTTTCCACACAAACCACCCACAAAAGAGTATTCTTATGAGTACGAACAGTTCAATACAAGAATCATTCGTATTTGGTTGTGTTGTACTCGTAAGTTTGATTATAATCTTGGTGCTCCTACCAAAACAGTATGGGGTTTCTATTCTCCAAAGAAAAAAGAATACTATGCCCCTGTAAATTCAAAGACAATCGGCACACAAGTCAATATAGGTAATACTACTCCTTATTCGGCAATGATACCGAAGAAAACATCACTGGAAATGTGCTTTGTATGATGATATTTGCCAAGGATCTGTCAGTCAAATATAAAGAACATATGGGAGTCGTAAGATTTATTTCAAGTCAGTATATTACGATCTGTGTTAAAACTTATGATCATAAATCCAGAGATGTTTGTATGCTAGTGTATCCTGACAAGTGGGATAGTATTGAAATTATCGGAGACTATGAAACAGAAGTAAAGTAATTATTCTAATCATAGTACCATAAGAAACCTTTGTATGTGTATTTGTTGGGATTACGCAAACTCTTTAACAAACCACTTCCGTTACTTCCATCACCTATTTGTCGTATTGCCTCACTAATGCTTTCATAATAAACTTCAACGTGAGTTACTTTATGTACTCCTTTGACTGAACGCTTATGAGTCTTTGTATCCAATACTTTCCATCTGTATCCATAGTAAGTATTACCTTTCTTGGCTGCATTTAATACGTTACTATTTCTTTTTTTATCTCCTGTAATTTCTAATGCTGCCGCACGGGCATTCTCCCATTCCTTAACTTCACCGGTTTCAATATGTGTACCCTGAACTCTGATACTTAAACATTTACCGGTTGATCTTTCTTCTGGGCGAATCTGTCTCCAGGTTGATTTCTTTTCTTTTACTATGGCAACAGGTTCTTCAATAATAGGTTCTGGTTCTGGTTCTGGTTTCTTTTTAGGTAGAGGATCATTATATTCTGGTTTATATTGTTCAAACCAATAAATTACCTTATCCTCAAGATTATTTTCATCACATTCATCAATCTGTTTAATCATGAACTTGTGTAGTCCATATTGACGGAATGCTCTGTGTATAAGTTGAGTGGACATTTTATTTGATGCCAGAATGTGATTCTGCCATTCCTTATTCATTGATAGTGTGGTTGAATTCAGGTACTTGTGCCCGGTTTCTTTGTTGATGATGATGTATACTATACCCTGTGCCATATGTGGTGTATTGCAAAGAACGATTATAGTATTGTATGTATGTTATTATAGTATTGCAAAGAACGACTATAGTATTGTGTGTATACTCTTTTATTATGATTTGCTTATATTACTGATAGTGTTGTGGAAAAAGTTGTGGAATACTTATAAATATTCTTTCTTGTTAATTAAATACTTTAGAATGCTTATAAATGCTTCTGGTTCTTGTAATTAAATGCCCGATCTTATAATTTAATGCCCGATCTTATAATTTAATGCCCGATCTTATAATTTAATGCCCGATCTTATAGCAAGTAAAGCGAGCATACCATAAGACTCGCAGTTTGTCAAGCCCCACCCCCGCAAAAATACTCTGAGACCCACATAAGACTGCTCAGGGACTTGACAATCCTTAGAATCTAGTCTAGAATATCAGCAAATCTAGACGAGACCCACACAAATCTCGACGAGAATGCATATATACTATCACATTCTCGTCGAGACATCATACTTGCATCTCGTCGAGATCTGTGCTATACTATCAACGTTCATACAATCTCGACGAGCTTATGTACGACGACTACGATCTCGACTATACATACACAAATGATTATGTTGATCTAGACGAGTATTATACATCAGATCTAGATCTAGATGAGGACTATGCACGAGATGCACATGATTACGAATCACTTGCATATCGTCACTATGCATGATATAATACCATAACAACGCACATGAGTCCTATGTCAATCGCACAGAAGCGTCTAGTACGTGTCACGCTAGATATTGAATGTTATGATGATTTAGATATAGAGAATATGAACTGGAAAGAGTTACTAGAACTCGAAGGCGGCGAAGAAGTTCATTCTAGCATCAAAGATCTAGGTGATATCTATTAATGTGACACTTACATAACTGGCACAGGCATTATACTATTGATATAATGCCTCCGTTATATTATAATATTTTATGGCAGGAGGAGTGGCGATGTATTGTCGTCGGCAGGGATACCTCTCCCCTCATCAGATTGTCCTTATAAGATAGCAGAAGATCCTCCAGCGTGGTAAGACCCTGTGCCAGTTCTTCAAGTGGCACAGAGGGGCACACAGAGGGGTCTGGTGAGGTTATATTGGTTTCGTACCTGAGAAACCCACCAAATGCAAACCACCTATCGTGTCATCGGTTTCGGTAAGACTGAACACGGTTTCTTTAATGAATTCGCATTCACTTCCACAATTGGTTATGCTTGCGGAATCTATGATGCTCATCTTCAGGACCCCGAAATGGATGGTGCCGTGATCATCCGGGTGAATCATGAAACCTGGGAAGTGATTCAAGAATTCAGTGCCTATCCTGTGTCCGTTGTTTATGGTCCGCTGGGCACATTTAAAGTCGAAAAGTCACCTGAATGGGTGATGGTGTGACAGTCTGAGAACTGGCACACACCCCCTAGACAACTGCCTCAAATCCTGTTAAATTACATTCGTACCTGAGAAAACCACCATGTCCGTGACCTTCACCGAGAACTACAAAGAAGTGTTTGCTGCTGAGACTGTTGAGTTCATCGACGGTCTGCTGGAGGACAACTATGCTCTGGATGACATTCTGGAGTTCGTTGATCAATACTCCGAACACGATCTTGTTTCCTATTACGTTGAGTATGTGGAGCAAGGTGAGAATCTGGGTTATGATGTTGTGGACGCATTCGTAGGTTATCACGACATCTCTTATGTTGAGTACAGTGCTGAAGCATACCGTGGAACTTATGATTCTGAGGCAGACTTTGCTGAGGAATTCACTAATGAAATCGGTGATGTTCCTTTCTATGTGGTGGTAGATTGGCAGGCAACGTGGGATCAGAATCTCCGTCATGATTTTAATTTCGTGGATGGGTTCGTGTTTCATTCTAACTTCTAAATAAAATCTCGTCGAGATTGTGTGTTATCATTCAATCTCGACGAGATACACATAACATAATACATCTAGACGAGATACACATAACATAATACATCTAGACGAGATACACATAACATATGAGGAATGGGTTTGCCTCAGCATTCAGTAAAGTTACCCTGCGAGAGTTAGTCATATAACATACGATATAGTGGGTGCTTGAGGCAGGGAGTGGTGTCCCTGCCTTTTTTTATATAAATAAAACTACATTGAATTCTACATAAGCTCTTGAACTCTTCCTACGGGACCAAGAGGTAACAATCTTATAAAGAATTAATATAATATAAATCAACATTATATTATAAATGAGGGAGTTAGAACACGGTCTCCGGCATAATAAAATCGTTAGATGATACTCTCATCTAGAAAGGAAACAAGCGATACAATCTATTAAAAAGCAGGACGATTCCTGATAAGATCTTGTATTTGAATCTTATCACTTAGGAGTCATATCTTTGTATCTTAGAGTATATAATTTGATCTTCATCCTTAGCAAAGCGATTCTAGCGAGTATTTGAGATCTTGTCAAGACCCGTGTTCCTGACTGAAATTTTCAGGTTTAGGACTTTTTCATTAATCCTGAAAAAGCGTTAATCCTGAAAAAGTCTTGGGACAGTTGAACAAGTGGCACAAGACCCCTTGTGTTCGTGCGGATCCCGTGCCATACTACATTCGTGGTTGAGGAATTCTCTACACTTACCCTCCCACCCCATTTATTATCATGAAAACCGCTAATTCGTTCTACTGGACTTTCGTTGACACCCTGATCATTAATGTTGCAACTATTGCAGCAATTGTGGTTGGTGTGTGTCAGTTTCTCATTCGTGCTTATAATGAGAACAACGGACCCGAAAAGGCACGTAAGGTGATTCAAACCGTGCTGCGGTTCGTTGATACTATCGTGACATATCTTCAGGCACAATTGAATACTGATGTGCCAGTCGTGAAAGTGGCACAGAAGACTACCAAACGCCGCTGAGGCGTGCCATACTACGTTTGTTCCTGAGGGATTTCGATGACTCCCAATTGGCAGCACAACTCCGGTAAGCATAAGCGAACCAAGGGTATGTGTAAGGGAAAGATTAAATCCCGTAAGCAAGCACTTCAATCTCTTAAGAGGAAACTCAAATGACTGTTACTCTTCGTGGAAGCTGTGTTCGTATGGCACTCATGGATCGTCGCACAGAATTGATTCGTTGTGCATCTATCACCAAAGATGCAACCTTTGATCGTATGATTCAAGAACTGGATGATGTACTGTTTCAACTCTGGGACTGGAAGACTATTGAACTGAAAGAGACACTCTGACAACTGGCACACTAAACGGGCACAGACCCCAAAATGTGGTATTCTTAAGGGGTGGAGGGGCTCCGGGCCTCAGTTCTTTATTCTCAACTATCAGATGCTATCTTCTCAACTCCTCAACCAACTTCTAGAACTTAAGAAATCTGCTAATCTCTCTGAGGATACTGCTGCTAAAATTCTTTTTCTAATGGAAGAGGCTTATCAGGAGGGGTATGACAACGGGTGTGATTATGGACCTGGCTATTAGATAAATCCCTTAACACACACTGTCCACTTCATTTATAAATCATTATGGCACAAGGGGTCTTGAGGTTCTTCAGGATCCCTGCCATACTTCATTTGTCCACCACCTAATTCTCATGTCTTACACTCAATTTGTTTGCACCTCCAAGTGTCAAGTTGCTGATGATTTCAACCTGGAAGATTATCTGAAATCTCTGGTTGATTTCGTTGGTAATCATGTAGATGATCTCAGTGAGAGTATCACATGGTTGACAGAAATGGAGTATGATGATGTGATCACGGAGTTTGAAAAGTACGTGTGGCAGAATGGGAATGAAGTTCTCATTAACTGTGACACCGAAGAGGATAATCATGACACTGATCTCTGGGATTGGTTGAGTGATCAAATCCGCCAAGATGTCATGATTTCTAAGTTCATGACCATCAATTCCACCACAATTGATTCTCGGGAAGGTGTCGATCCTTACCAGGCATTTGTAATGAAGGATGGTACACAGATTGGTCCTACTGAAATCTCCAACATTGTGGAGCAGTATGTAAAGATGTCCAGTTGAGGGACTGGCACAAGGGGGGTTGCAATGCCCCCCGATCCGTTCTACATTACATTCGTTCCTGAGAAAACCACCATGTTTGATGAACTCTGGTCTGAGATTGCTGATGCTCCCGGTGAAATCTTCGACATTCCCGAACTTCGTGATCTTGATGATGAGAACAAGTTTAATGTGAATGAATACCTTGCCGCTGATTACGATTACTGAAATGACACCTGACACTTACAACTTTACTGGCGACTCTGTGACAGTTCTCGGACTGGTCGGAGTGATCTCCACTGGCATCATCCTGGTGCTATGCTTCACTCGTTACTTCAATTCTCCTCTGAGGAAATGACTGACACACTCAAAGAGTATCATTTCACGGATGAACAAATCGACTTCCTGATGCGAATTGTGCGAAACAATGCACAGTTTGAGGATGGTGAAGATCGTGAGTTCATGGAAGAACTTGCGAATCAAATCGAAGACCAAATCGTTAATCACCCCACGAACGACTGATGTACCGCACCCTCTCCAACCTTCGTGATAGCGTCAATCGCATGATTGAGCAACAAGGTGAGAACGCACCTGTTGCTGCGTTTGTATTCACCAAAGAGGATGTGTTCTTTTATCCCGAAGATGAAAATGGGATTGAGGATCTTGATACTCAAGAACATCTGAATAGTGATGACACTGATGAGGTGTTACTTGAACTTGGTTCGTGTGACTACATATACGAACAAGTTTTTGAGATTATTGGCGACGAAGTTCGTCGTGTTCGTAACAAAGTTTCTGCCTGAATCATGACACTCACTCCTGAACAGATTTCTGAGATTGTTGAAAAGTATTGTGATCGTGTCGTAGATGAAATGGACAAGAAAACAATGGAGCAGATGGTTTATGAAATGCTAGTTGATTCTTTCGCTCATGAATCTGAGAATGACATGGAATCTCTTATCACCTCAATCTATGGTGAGGAATACTATCAAGAACTGGTGGAGAGTGTGACAGTTTAGTAAGTGGCACACTGGGGTTGCGGTTCGTGCTTCCCCCTGTTATCTTTAATTCATACCAAGCAACCCCACCGATGCGTAAGATCGAACGCCAAATGAACGATGCCATCACCAATGCCAAGAATTGGTGCTCTGGTAACACTCAAGTGTGTTGGGATGGTGCTGCACAAGTTGCAGAAGTGTTCCTGCACGGTAATCTGATTGCTAAGATTGGTTCGTGCTGGATTCAACTTTTCGACGGTGATCATCAGTCTAACACTACCAAATCCCGCCTGAATGCTATTCTCACTGTTCATGGAATTGACGGTGAGCGTGTCTTTCAGCAGAACTTTAACTGGTTCGTGACTGTACCGAATGGCGGTGCAATTCCTTTCTTTAGTGGTATGCGTCTCAACTGAAATGACTTATCAAATCACAAAAGAAATCCGTATTCTTCATGAGCAAGATGATTGGGATTATGTTTTTACAACTGATGAGTATGGAACTGTGAGTGTTATTAGTTCCGAAGGTTTAGAGGCAATGACTGGTAAAAACACAATTATTCATATTCCCAAAGATTGTATTCAACACTTTATTGATGCTCTGGAGCAACTGAAATGAACCCAATCAAAATCGGCAAACTCAAAATCGGCATTTTTGAAAGTTTGCTCTTTCTTTTTATTTGTGCTAAACTAACTCACACTATTGATTGGAGTTGGATTTGGGTATTGTCTCCCGGTTGGATTGCCTTTTCTATTGGAGCATTTGAAGGACTTACTGAATGCTTTGAGAAACAAAAAAACAAATGACTGCCACCACCGCAATGACTAACCAAATTACCAAAGAACAACTAATCCGAGTTAAAATTCTTCCTCAACTTAAAAGGGTTTCTGATAAATTGTGGGAGAATGGTCAAGGTCGCGGTGCAATTTGTCAAAAAATAGATAAAATTACTGAAGAACTCATCAATATTTTGAACGACGAGGACACCTGAACAACTGGCACACGGTTCCCCCCAGACCCCCTGCAGACCCCTTACAATAGCAGTATGAAAAACACCCACCTTGAGCACCCTGAAGACACCATCCTCACTGGCAATCTAGATGTTCTTGATTGGTTCGTGAATCCTGGCAACCTGAGTGTCAAGATTGATGGTGCTCCTGCTATTGTCTGGGGAACCAATCCTGCCACCGGAAACTTCTTCGTGGGCACCAAAAGTGTCTTCAACAAAGTTAAAATCAAAATCAATGAATCTCACGAGGACATTGATGCAAATCACGAAGGGAATGTAGCACAGATTCTGCATTCGTGCTTTGATCATCTGCCCCGTGTGAAGACAATCTATCAGGGAGACTTTATCGGTTTCGGTGGATTGAATGAATACACTCCGAACACCATCACTTATAAGTTCGGTGACATTGTAACCCAGAACATTATCATCGCTCCTCACACTTGCTATTATGCCGAGAGCGATCTGCGTGACGCTGTGGCAATGCCTGACCGTAGCATCTGGACTGATACTGAGACTGTGAAGTTCGTGCAACCTGAGGCATACATTCTGCACGGTCAAGAGTCCTTCGCTGATGTAGAGCAAATCTGTAAGTTTGCCCGTGTGATGGCACTTGCTGTAGAGTTTGTTTCTGTAAAGGAAGCATCCAAGATTAAGCAACAACTCAATGCCTGCATTCGTTCGGGTGATAATGTTGCTGCAGAGGATTTTGATTGTGATCCTAACCTGATTGGATTGTGGGCACTGGTGAAGTCTATCAAGGATGATTGTTTGATCCTCTGCCGCAATGATGGTCCTGCAGCATACATCAACGGCAACCGTATTGATGCTGAGGGTTATGTGATGACCAATGAGTTTGGTATGTTCAAACTGGTGAATCGTGAGGTCTTCAGCTATGCCAACTTCAACCACGGGAGGTTTCAGTGTGCCAGTTGAGGGAGTGGCACACAGCACCCCTTCTGGTGCCTCCTGACCCCCTACAATACTTTCAGTTCAATCAACCCACCCCAATGGCAACCTCAACCTACCAGACCGACCTGACCGATCGCACCTATAACGGTTGGACCAATTATGAGACCTGGAATGTTGTTCTCTGGATTGAGAATGATGAGAGCATTCAAAATGTGATTGCTGATTATGATGTCTGCTGCTATGAAGAACTGCTGGAATTGTTCTATGAATTCGGCAGCAAAGAAACCCCGGACGGTGTGAAGTGGAACGACCCTAAAGTCAACCGTGCCGAAATCAACGGCGACGTGTTCGATTTCTGAACTGGCACACTGGGAACGGCATCGCCCTAAAGACTGCCCTATAATACTTTCAGTTCAATCAACTCACTGAACTTCAATGATGCGCTACGAAATTCGCTATCAGACACCCTACAATCAGTGTGAGTGGCGATCACAATTCTTCCGCACGTTGGAAGAAGCAGAGCGTATGATTGCCTTCTATCGCTCCTGTGGATCTCCTGCACATTTGGCACCCTGAGTGATGGGAACGGATGCGCCCTGAAAGACACCCATCATACACATCATCCCCTGAATTCATATGTCCCGCGATCTTGCAATTTCACTGCTTCGTTCTGGTAACAATGGTGAGCAAATTCTTCAAATTCTGGAGACTATTGCCAGCCCTGCTGAACCTGAACTGAATGCCGCCGATCCGACTCTGGAAGAAATCCAATTCTGATAGTGGCACAGCGGAGGGTTTGCCCCCTCCCCTTTGCCTCTACAATGACCTCAGTTCAGACAACCACAATGCGATACGAAGTTCACGTCCCCTCTGCCCCCTTTGAGAATGAGAGCACCCATGATGAGGCAAAGGCATGGGATCTGTGCCTGATGCTCTCAGAGGACTATGGTTATGCTGAGGTGCGCCGCAACGGGCACATCCTCGGATCCTACACGGACGGGCGCTGACCCTGCCCCATCCGTGCTACAATACTCTCAGTTCACACCCCCCCCCC
>Ga0208235_1000248_pt1 | contig 13634 bp, 5 predicted proteins | sample LakMenEpi22Oct12_FD_150727 | JGI IMG/M metagenome (GOLD analysis project Ga0208235, IMG submission 150727) | Freshwater microbial communities from Lake Mendota, WI - 22OCT2012 deep hole epilimnion (SPAdes) | ecosystem: Environmental > Aquatic > Freshwater > Lake > Epilimnion/Euphotic zone ... | reverse complement strand
ATTACCTTGAGCACCTGGATTACCTTGAGCACCTGGATTACCTTGAGCACCTGGATTACCTTGAGCACCCGGATTACCTTGGAATCCTTGATTACCTTGGAATCCTTGATTACCTTGGAATCCTTGATTACCTTGAGCACCTGGATTACCTTGAGCACCCGGATTACCTTGGAATCCTTGATTACCTTGGAATCCTTGAGCACCTTGGAATCCTTGAGCACCAGCAACACCTTGAGGACCAACCTGATTTGTTGGAGTTACATCAATAAATGTTCCCGTTGGAGTGGAAACTATGGTTCCACTATGAGTCCAATTTGCACCATGTTGAACTTGATATGTTGAATAAGATCCAGTATATGCACCAAAATTTCCATAAATTGAATATGAAGATGTGGTGTCTTGAACAATTCTAAAAATACTGGGAGCACTAGTTGTTCCACCTAATCCCGAAAAAAGAATTGCAGAAGCATCTCCATAAAATCCAGATTGATTACTAGATCCGTTAGATGTCTTAAAATATAAAATAGTATATTGATTTTGTGCTGCACTAGCATTATAACCAGAATGAGATACTACAGTAATAGCAAGAGTTTGTCCACTTTGACCTGCAGCAAAAGTACCTAATTTAACCCATGCCGAAGCATTGGATGTTTCTGGTATTGTAAAAGCGGTTGATCCAGATGGTTGTAAACTTCCAGTAAAATTACCGACAAAAGTATTAGCATGTACTTCATTCCAGCGATTAGTAGATTCGCCAAGATTTAAAGTTACATCTGATGATGGATATAACCTACTTCCAGCAACTATACCTCCAGTAAAATCTCCAGCATAATTTAATGTAAGAGTTGATCCAGCCTCTTTGACTAATGCTCTAGAAGTTCCAGAATTACCTCTAGATGATTGATCACCATTACCTAAAATAAAATCAAAACCACTGTTTGTAAGTTGTGGAGATGTAAGAGCATTAGAAACATTAACTATAGATGCTTCCAAGTAAATATCATCAGAATTTCCCGATACGGCATCATTTCTAATACCAATATGTAATCTTGTATCTTCTCCAGATTCTACATAATATCTAATAAATGCTTCATCAGCAGCACCGCCGCCAGGATTAGGTTGCCAGTAAATTCCTTTATCTGCACCAGAACCAACAGAAGGTCTAAAGAATCCATTGACTGTAGCAATACCAGTAACCAATAAGTTACCAGTTTGAAGATCTGTGGTGGTAACATTAGTTAAACCATCAAAAGTATTAGCATAAACTGTATCCCAACGATTAGAAGGACCACCAAGATTTAAAGTTCCAGAAGTTCCCTGAGGTAAAACATTTCCGCTAGAATCAATTTGAACTCTATCAGTATTATTTGTGGCAATTACGATAGAACCATCTACTGCGCCACCACCTCTAATAAATTTTAAGTAACTGTTCCACCCAGTACCGGAATAATTGATACCAAATCTAGAAACTTCTTGTCCGGATGCATTAGATGATGATCCATTTTGTGCAGATAATTGGAAATTATTATCTGCCCCTCTACTTAGTACCGCAGTGATTGTTGAAGCAGTTGCATTTGATAAATTTAAGTTACCTGATGTTAATGAGTTGGTACTTGGAGTATAAGAAATTCCAGCATCAGTATAAACTGATTCATATGCTGCAGATCCATTATCACTATCAACGAATGTTAGATAGAGTGGAGAACTACTATTATTCGTTACTGTTCTAATAGTATCTGAACTTGAAGCGGTTCCAACAAAAGATCCATTAAAAGTATTGGAATATACATCTTTCCACCTTAATGAAGGACTACCTAAATCAGTAGTACCATTAGTTGATGGAGTGATTCCACTACCAACTCTACCATTAAATGTTATAGTATCTGCTGAAGCATCACCTAGAGTTACATTACCATTAAAAGTAGAAACACCAGATACAATTAATTGGTCATCAATAGTTGTTGTACCACCAAAGGAGTCCAGAATTAGATTACCAGTTGTAGTATCAATTTCATTATCACCAGTAATTCCTATTTGAATATTATCAATATAAGCACCACCATTAGCATCAATATAGTCATCAAATGTACTGATTCCAATTACTCTTAGGTTTCTAGTTGTTGTTAATCCAGAAACACCTAAGTTTCCTGCCGTCAATAAATCTGTAGAAGGATTATAAGAAATACCAGCATCGGTATAAAGAAACTCATTACCTCTTGTGGAATTATTAGAATCTACAAAAGTTGGAAAATAAGTTGTGGTTCCGGTGGTGGTTCCTGTTGATACTTGAGACGCACTATCGGCATTACCAACAAAAGCACCATTAAATTCTCTAGCATATACTTTACGCCAATAATTTGATGTACCACCTAAATCCTTACCATTAGCATCTGTACTGGATGATGAATTGGTGGATGGAAGAACATTACTAGAAATTCTAGAAGTAAATGTTACTGTATCGGTATCGAGGTCACCTAAAGTTACATTACCATTAAATGTTGATATTCCTGATACAATTAAATTATTACCAACATTTAAATTCTTTTCAATACCAACACCACCTTCAACAATTAATGCCCCGGTGTCTTTATTTGTAGAATCTGTAGTATTTGATATTGTGGCGATTCCAGATACAATTAATTGGTCATCAATAGTTGTTGTACCACCAAAGGAGTCCAGAATTAGATTACCAGTTGAGGTATCAATTTCATTATCACCAGTAATTCCTATTTGAATATTATCAATATAAGCACCACCATTGGCATCAATATAGTTATTGAATGTACTAATACCAGAAACTTGAAGATCTTTAGTTGTACTGAGTCCAGAAACACCTAATGTTGCTATAGTTGCTATACCAGTGACCTGAAAATCTTTGGTTTTTAGAAACTCTGTAAATTCTGCTCTTCTACCACTAATTTCATCATAAAAAACATCATCAAGAACATATAAATCCCCACCAACATATAAATCCCCACCAGTAGTGGTAATTCCACCACTAGATGCTAATGTTGTGACTCCAACAACACTTAATTGTCCACCAACATTCAGATTTTTTTCAATTCCAACGCCACCTTCAGTAATAATAGAACCAGTATCCTTACTGGTAGATTCAGTCGCATCATTTACATAAATAGCATCATTGATTTGAGTTGTACCAGCACTCGAATCTAGAATAAGATTTCCAATAGTAGTTTCAATATTATTATCGTATATTTTAATGTTATCGAATGTACCGACTCCGGTAATCCTTAAGTTATTGATATTAACTTGAGAACTAAAAGTTCCCACTCCAGATACATTTAAATTTTGAGTTCCAATTCTAGTAACATCAATTTCACCACCATTTATATCAACAGTTGTGAAAGTTGATAATCCAGTAGCGTTTAATCTATTCAGAGTAGTTGATTCATAAACCTGAAGATTTTGAGTTGTGGTAATTCCAGTTATACCCAAATCACTATTGATATTAACTTTCTGTAAGAATGTTGATACTCCAGTTACATAAAGTTGAGATACATTAAGTTCACCCACAAACTTAGTTGCAGTTACGATTCCAGTAAAGAATGCACTTGTCCCCGTTACAAATCCAATTGTACTAACACCAGTTACTGTAAGATTGTGAGTTGTTGTAACACCAGTTACATTGAGATTATCAATAGTTGTTCCACCTTTAAAACTAGATATTCCTAAAACATCTAGTGAAACCTTTGGTTGAGTGCTACCAACACCGACTCTATTATTGATATCATCAAATACGAAATTAAGGGCACCATCAACTAATCCGGTAGAATTATGAAACTGAACTTGTTGATATGTTCCACCGGCACCCGCTCTAATTGTACTTTGGTTTGCCCAAGTTAATCCACCAAAAATATTTTTAATTAATACTTCTGATGTATTTCCTGGTTGATTATTAAAATCATAAATTGTTCCGGTAAGTCTCAAATCACCTTGAAGATGAAGTTCTTGTGTTGGATTTGTGGTTCCTATACCAATCAATCCAGTTGATTGTACATTAAAAAGAGTTGCTCCAGCACCAACACTTAATCCATTGCCAATGGTTAGAATCCCAACAGAACTATTAAAGACTAAACTAGGAGATGTTGCAAAATCATTTAATTCTTTAAATAATACACTCCCATTATTACCTGGTGGTGATACGGTTATTGTGGCAGCAATTGCAGGAGACCCATCAGGATTTAAATAACCAAGTACTGTAATAGCATTTCCCTTAAAATTAAGTTGACTAATACTACTAACTCCACCAGGAGGAGTTATAATTCCTTCATCATAAACACTAATTGATCCAGGAATTAATCCTCCACCAACAGGAATCCAATATCTTTCTCCCGGTCTTTCAAGAAGAGATATAACTTGATATTGAGTTCCTACAGGTATTACTTCTCCAGGTACAGCAGGATCGCCAAGATTTGGTTCTGCTTGCTGAAGATCCAAATACCTATATCTATCAGTAGATAGTGAATCCTGTGGAGTTCTTTTGACTCTATTACTAAGATATCTTGGCATAATTATGTGGTACTATTTTCCAGAATGCTGCAAATAAATTCCATCTGAAGGGGTCCTACCAAACCACCACTTACATATGTATGAGCGATTCCAGTAACTGTTCCTGAGTTGGTTACAAAGGTTTTAGAAGTTCCTACACTTCCAATAATAGAATCTATAGTAAAAGATTGTTGTGGAGATGGATAAATTGTAGTTGTGATTCCATAATTTCCGGGAGCACAAGTAAATGCAAGTCCACTCATTGTAACTTCATCGCCAATATTAAAATTATGAGCACTAAAAGTGGTAACCGTTGTGACTCCGGTGGTGTTATCATATAAACAATTAGTGACTGATACAATTCCGGATTGAGTCCCTTCAATCACAATAGAGTCGGTAACAACAGCGGTTCTTTCCAATACCAATCTACCGTCAATAATTACTAGAGAATCGTTCGGTGGAATTTCAACATCCTTTATAATTCTATTGTTTCTTGTGTTTCCAAAAGTTCTTTGAGAGGTACTCTTTCTTCGGTGTGTGAAAGTAACAGTTGGATATGTATTAACACCAACATTAGACACTTGAGCATAAAGAACAATAGCAGAAACACCGGTAGGTGCCGTATATACAGTTTGTTCTCCCGGAGCAACTGGAACTGCAATTGTTAAAAATTTATTAAGTGGTGCTACTGCCATATCTTATCTCAATGCAAGTATGAGTGGTGTAACTTCTGCCTGAATTGCTTTACTGAAGTCTCTTCCTCTAATTGTAGATGTTGGTTGATTGATTTGGAAACCTTCACCAATATCAAAATTACCTTTTTGATCTGTACTTGTAAATGGAATTTGTGCTCCGTCTAAAGCAACAATTTCGTTTGCTTTAATTGGAACACCCCCAGTAAAGGGTGTTGCTGTATTTATATCAGTACCTGTACCAATATATTCAAAAGAGTGAGAACTAGTTAGAATTCTACTGATTCTTCTAAAAGAAACTTGTTCTGTACCAAATAATTGATAAGGAATAAATTCGGTAAATGTAACCGTCGAAATACCTGCAGAGTTTTCCGTTGCAGAATCAACAGAATAATAAATGGGTCTTGTAACCACTTCTGCGGTTGCACTTCCACCATCAATAACAACTTCTAGATTTTGCGTTGATAGATAATTTCTACCACCATTTACAATATCAATAGCAGTAATTTCTCCTGTAACTTCATCAATAGTTGGACTTAGTTCTGCAATAATACCTTGTGGTCCTTTTGGTTGTTGGGAGTCATCTGCAGTATCACGGATAAAAACATTTGGTGGAGAAGCAGCACTATAATCACTTCCGCCATTTGTTACTATTATTTCTTGAATCTCAACCATAGGTTCTTGAATTATACCATCACCGACAGCGAATGGTGCAGATTCTGGATAATTACCCAAGTCTATCTTGAAGAACAGTGTTTGACCATCATAGGGTCTTCTTGAGTTTCCTATATTCTCAAAAGTAACAATATCACTACCGGCATCAACACCAGTTTGCCCTCTAGTTGGAGGATAAGTTCCTACAGTTCCTGTAAATTCTGTGGAACCAATTCCAACGGCATATAGGCCAAAATTACCAAATGAAGAGTTGGAGTTTGTTAAGTCACAAGATCCACCACTATCTGCATAAATTCCAATATCACAGTTGATCGTAAAAATAGAAACCAACTGGGCATAACCATTGTTTGTGATTGAAACACCAATACCATTTTCGTTATATTGAGTAAATGAATCGCACACCATACACTTCAGATCATTGCCTCTCGTAGATGCAGTGGCATGATCCCCATTGATTTTCATACCAATACTGCCCGTCATAAAGTTGGTACAATTTCTGATATATGGACTTCTCCATCTGCCAGTTGGTCCTTCATTCGCTGGTCCTGGGGCAATGTATCCAGAAACGGCATACTCTGCTGGAACGGTCGAAGGAAATGCTACGGCACCACAACCAGTATGTGCAATAGAAACACTCGATCCAGCAAAGTTTATGTTTTCAATCAGACATCCTCTTCTAACATGGAATACATCTTTAGTAACATTAAGAGGTCTAATCGTAACAAGTCTTAAGTCTTGTCCAGTGACTGTAACATCAGTACGAAGACCAATTGGATTGTTTTCGGTATAAACACCGGGTCTAATCACAATTGTATCCCCAGGTTCTGCTACCGCCGCAGCACCACCTACAGTTGCTTTTGCATCACCTTCAAGTAAACCTGTATTTGAGTCGTTACCATCTTTAGTGACCCAAATTGTATTTTGTGTTTCAACTCCAGCAGGTCTCCAAGATACTCCAGTTCCTACAGATGATAATCGATAGTCAAATTTACCAGTAGCAGTACTATTGTTTACATCTATTAAAGATGAATTAAGTTCAACTGTCCCATCAAAAACAGAAGTTCCATCAACATCTAAATTTGCTTGAACATTTACTAAATTAGTTGCGGCATCAAGATTTAAGTTTCCAGTTGCGGTATCAATAGTATTATCATTAGCACCATCGGCAATTCTAATTTCTCCTATATGTGCATCAGAGAATGGCAATGTGGAAGTTCCTAAATATGCCCCCTCATCAGAGTCTGGTACAATACCAGTATCAACGGTTACTAATCCTCCCAATCTTGAAGTTAAATCAACATCTAAAGTTGCATTTAAGGTAGTATCACCATCAACATTTAGAGTTGTATCTAAATCAGTTGCACCTTTTACATTAAGTGTTGTTTGTAGTGTGGCAGCACCATCTACATTTAGAGTTGTATCTAAATCAGTTGCACCTTTTACATTAAGTGTTGTTTGTAGTGTTGTAGCACTATCTACATTTAATGTTGAATCAAAATCAACCGCACCTGTTGCGTGAAGAGTTCCTGTTATATCTAAAGTTGAGGATGGATTACTATTTTGTATTCCAACACTGGTCATTCTATAGATATCTCCACCTGCAGTAAATCCCCAAAGATCTTGAGATTGTATATCTGCTATAAATGTAGGATTACTTGGATTTAGAATAGGGATAATTGTGTCTGTCCCTACTCCAAGACTATTAATTTGTTTAAAGTTTAATGTCGTAACCGATTGTGCTAATCCTGCTATTGGGATATAAACACCTTCATCTTGTATAAAAATACCTTCAGTAAAATTTGGTTCTAAGGATACCCAACGGATTCCATCTTCATCCATACTCAAATAGAATCCATTATCGCCAGGAGAATTTACCGAGTCGTAAATATATTCATCAATTTTAATACTACCAATAATATCTAATTTTTGTTCTGGAAAAATACTATTAATTCCCACATTACCACTTAAACCACTAGCAGATATAACTGTGCTACCAATACCTACACCAAAATATTCAGAAACATTGAGTCTTTTAGCAAATAAATCTTCATTTGTTACGACATTACCATTAAATGTGGAAATTCCCGAGAACAAAGAATTTCCTAAGACATTAAATCGCTCAGTAACTGTTAAGTCCTTTACAATTAATATATCACCAATCTCAACACTATCATTAAAAATTACTGGTCCATTAAATGTCGCACGACCATTTATTTCAATATCACCAAATATCTCTTTAGTTTTTGATTCAAATTCATAATAAAGTGTTCCATAAATGTAAACATCCTTAAAGAACTTAGCATCTTCATTAAAATATGCCTGTTGTCCGGTTACATTAATATTTGACATTTTATAATCCTACAATTGAAGTTACATTGCCACCAATGCCAATATCACCACTATCAACGAATACATCAGCAATATTAAATGCTGCATCAATAACATCAGAACCAACAAATGTTCCGGCAAAGACTTGAGCACCCCAATTAGTATTCTTTGGTACTAGATTTCCGGTTAGTGCGTCACAATCTGCCTTATTTGCTTTGAGTAGGATTCTTCCGGAACCAGAATCTAATGTAATATTTCTCCCTGCTTTAATATCTACATCTTCATCTGCGTCAATCATAATATTTTGAGCACGAATTCTTACTCTTCCATTTTTTTCTGCGGTTATACAAACATCACCATTTCTTCCACTAATAATAATATCTACACCATTTGACTCACTTTTTTGCCCGGCAATAATTTCTATTGATCGGTCATTGTATATTCTATAATTTCCACCTTCAGCCAATCCGGTAAGACAAACATCGTTATTATTAGTTACGGCATAAAGATTATAAACCTCGGTCCCATTACAACCCATTTGAGGGTTATTCATATCTATTCTGAACTTAGGTCCAAAGCTTGTTAGACTTCTTCCCTGCCAGTTTTGTTTATCAAAAGGTCTTTCTGCCATTTTATGTTACACAATCTATTACTTGTTTTACTTCACCTTGGAAATCTGCTGGTGGTATATCTAGTATGGGTCTTAATATTGCACCAGAACCAGTATCAGATTTAATAGTAATTATTGGAAGATCGTTCACAATAACTATAGTATTTATTGGTTGTATCTTAGTAATAGAACCCTCAAATATTTCAATAGAGTATTCATTACCAAATTGATCTGTTGCCGTGTCTCCACCATCTCCCCCGATATAATTTTGACCCGGATTTTGAATAATAATTTTATTCACACTATAATTTCTGGCAATTAATGATTGTGTTTGATTTTCTGTTGAATTATTAATTACAGTATCTGCAGTTGTAGATGTGGAATTATCATATAAATCTCCTGTTGGATAATTTTCACCTTCAGATACAATATAAATTGAATCAACTTCTCCGGCATCATTAATAGTTGCTCTGGCAACCGCACCATATCCCTGATTACAATTATCTCTAATCTCCACGAATGGTGGGAATCTGTATCCAGAACCTCCATCCGTTACTTTTGTACCAATAATACTTCCGGTTGAACCAGAAATTGCCCCAATTAATGGTATTGCAGTTGCTCCTGTTCCGCCGCCGCCAAAAATAGTCACAACAGGAGCACTACAAAATAGTGGTGGTCCAGTATAACATCCACCAATTTGATTTGGAATATTGTTCATTGTACCAAATATATCCGCAACTCCTGAAACTCCACTCAATACATCACTGCCAGTTGCTATTGCATTAGTAGTATTTGCATTTTCAAGAATTTCATCAAAACTAGGTGCGGGTGCATTTGCCGGTCCACAACCAATTATCCATTCATCAACAATACCATTAGATTTTCCTTTACTCTGATTACAATCAAATAGTCCAACAAGACCTTTGATTGAATCTATACTATTACGCAAAAATCTATCAACACTAAATGATGGAACAAATTCTAAAATTGGCCGAATTCCTGCAAGTGAGTCACTTAATCCGCTTGATATTTTATTAATAATATCATTAACGAGTACTCCAGTAAATTGATTTGCGGCACAAGAAACAAAATTTTGAACATTATCAACTACAGAATTAAGTATTTCTCCTATAAGACTGCCAAGACCACTTACGATTTCACCGGCAACACAGGAGATTTCCTGTTCTACTGCCTTAATTGGATTAACCATCGCAGTTTGTGCGGCAACACCAGCAAGATGAGCAGCAGCAGGACTTCCAGTTGCTGCTAAAGTTATACTATAAACTGAGTTATAAAGTAATTGAAGACCACTGTTTAATATTGGTATCATACCTTTATATAAACCATTAACCATATTACCAACAAGACCATTTGTAATTGCCTGTATCTTATCGGTTACACGAGTAATTTCATTTGCAATATTTGTAAAGATTGCTGGTGCCTTAACTTTATTCAGTAAATTACCAACCTCAGTAGATATTTTACCAATAATAATATTGTTTACTGTGTTTCCAAGTTGAATTTTGTCACCAATTGCACTAAAAGAGGAAATCTCATCATCTGCAATTGCTTCTGCTTGTTGCGGAGAAACACTTCTTGTAGACTTTTGTGATTTTGCATTTTGTTCAAGTGATTGATCAGGTTTTAAAGTTCCATTTGGTTTTGTAATCTTACTAGTATATCCAGTAAAAGGTATAAAAGGTCCGGCATAATCCGCAGAAGGAACCTGAGAAGTCCTACCAAAACATCCCATAATAACTGGAATCTGAGCATTATCACCATCTAAAAAGAATCCAAATACAGTATCACCAGGAGATACTTTTATAGTAGTTGCATTATTTCCAGCTCCGGTGCCTGAGGTTGTTGGTAATAAGCACTGAGCCCAGGGTAAATCTTCATTAGGAAGTTCTACCGTATTATAAGGATGATATCCCATAATACGAACCTTAAATCTATTTCCCCACCCTGCTCCATTAATTTGACCACCGTGAGCAGATTCTGGTGGAATTTGACCTACCCACCAACGAAATCCATCTCTTCCTAAAAAATTACTTTTGAGTAAAGATTCTTCCATTTATGATTGTCCAGTATTCGTTCCGTAACTTCCAAATGTATCCCTAATCAATGTCATTGAAGTATATGAACCTTCAGTATCAAAATGGTGACACAATTCCTTTATCATATATAGACCACTTTGCTCATCATCATAAGTTTCTCCATCTTCTCTAGAAATCTTAGGAAACTTACAAGTTATAATATCACCAGCTCTTAAATTAGTATTTGAAGGTACGGTCATACTCAAAGTCTGAGTAAAGAGTATGTTGTATCTCATAATTGCCTGAGATTGATACTTAAACGGGTCTGAGTTTTCTTCGGTTGAAACATCTGGTTCCATAGTACCAATATCTAAAACCTGTGTCAAAATCCTTGAAGGAGAATCTCCAAGACTTACATTAGAACTACTTGAAATTTTTGGTAGTTGGAGCTCCTGCCCTAAATTATTCACACCGCTTACATAATTACCTAATCTAAATGTTCCTTGCTCTGGTGGTGTAAATTCAAATGTTAATGGATTGTAAAACATTCTATAACTAGAATAGGTTCCTAGTCTAAGTTTTTCAATTAGATTTTGATTTCTGTTTGTGGTATACTGTAAAATAGTAAAGTCATTATTTCTTTCATATCCTGTCTGGTTTACGTCAGTGTAGACATACTCTGCTTTTGATGTCTGTAAAATTAATTTATCAATTGACCTAAAATTAAATCCATCCTGCGTTTGAAAAAATACATATCCTGCTGTTGCATCTTTCTTTGAAATATCAGGAACTCCCTTGGATGCCAACCATACTAATACCGTAAATGGTTTTCTAAGATTACCAATAAATCCATACTTATTTTGTGTCTTATCAATTTTATCAATTTTATCTGTCTTTAGATATTCTTTGATGATACTTTCGGCAGAATCACTGATTGATTGACTAGTTGGAAATTTTTTAGGAACTCTTGTGGTTTCATTTGTAATTGCTTCTCTTGAAACTAGATTAAGTTCAAAGAATTCTCGTTGTGATTCTGAAATAACATTTGTAATACTAGAAACATAAAGATAATCTTTCTCGTCGGTTGCAAAATCTAGTCCTGGATTTGTGGCAGAATTACCGGCAATTTTCAAAGAAACTCTCTCACCACCTCTTAAAGGAAGACCATTATAAATTGACTGAAATGTTCCTGTTGCATTTCCTTCATTATCCTGTGCCTGAATAGAATCACCGGTATTGCCCACCTGAATCTTTACGGTGATTGTGGGTGAAAAAATATCTTCGTAGTAATCAATAGAAACTGTACCAGTTCTAATATCAACCGTTCTCTTCTGGTCGTTGGATTCTAGTATAAGTTCTTCGTATATTGACTTTTTAATTGACATTATGTGTATGCTAAGTCTAGTAGAAGTTTCTTTGTGATGAAACTATTTAACGGATTAATTACAATAGGAATCATCATCGCCCCTCCACCACCAACAGAGACTTGTGGTTGTGGTGCAGGAGGTTCTTCTTCTATGATAACAACACTAGGTCCTGCTGGTTGTTGTGCTAATTGTTGAGATGCTTGTCGTCTCTGTTGAGTTCCTGATGGTGTTATTTGTGCTGGTGTTGGAGCAGCAATTTGTGCTGGTTGTCCCGCAAGTCCAGTAAGTTGTCTTCCAATTGAAAGAAGTCCTAGGTATGGTTTAGGATTAATTGCCTTTCCGTATGGTCCACCAGGTCTAACCTCAAAATGTAAATGTATTCCGGAACCAGCTCCACTATTTCCAATTTCACCAATTGTTTGTCCATTATACGATTCTCCATTTCTTACCATCATTTTTGCTAGGTGAGCAAATCTATAGCAAGTTCCGTCTGAAGTGACAATATCTACGCAATTTCCATATCCACCCGCAACTCCAGCAAAAACAACTTTTCCACTACTTCTAAAAGAAACGTAATATCCTCTTTGTCCCGAAGTTCCAATATCAATTCCTTCGTGCATTCTTCCTCTGCGAGCTGCTCCAAATCCTTGGCCTGGAGTTAGACCTACTCTTGGAGTTCCTCCACTTGGTCCTGCAACATTAATCTCATCTTTTACTGTCGTGGAAATACCTCTTCCTTGAACGGATGGCGTTGACGATGTTTGTGCTATATTTTGTTGTGATGTTGTTCCTAGTGCTTGTTTATATACATTTTGAATACTTTGTGGACTTTTTACCGGTTGACCATAAAAACTTTTATTTCCTTTTGGTGAATATGGAAAGGAAGCAAATTCTGGTGCTAATCTGTCCATAACATTTGCACTCATCCCTTCCCTTTTAAGAAGTTCTGGAGTAACTCCTCTCATTCTGGAGATTCTACCAAGTATTAATTTATCTTGTAAAGTAGGAGTGAACTTTTCATTTAACGAAACACCCTGTCTTTGAACTTCTTCACTCAAGGTATAAGACATAAACTGATATTTTCCAGTTGCATCTGAATTATAACTATCTCTCTTATATCCAGCATTTCTACCTCTTACTTTTCCAGTTCTTTGCATTTCAAGAACTTCAGAAACTGTCAATTCACCCCTTTCTAATTCTGGCACATTTGTACCGCCATAAATTATACCATATCCCTTACTAGTTCCCTCAGCAAAAGATACTGCTCTAAGCATAGCTTTCTGTTCAGGTGTTCCAATACTTCCACCAGAAGGTTGCTCCTGCATACTTTCATTTGGATATTGAGTTCCAAAAGGAGCAGCATCTTCTCCACTTACAACTCCTTCTCCAAGAGATGTTGTGAGTAACTTAAAACCTT
>Ga0208235_1000241_pt1 | contig 14024 bp, 15 predicted proteins | sample LakMenEpi22Oct12_FD_150727 | JGI IMG/M metagenome (GOLD analysis project Ga0208235, IMG submission 150727) | Freshwater microbial communities from Lake Mendota, WI - 22OCT2012 deep hole epilimnion (SPAdes) | ecosystem: Environmental > Aquatic > Freshwater > Lake > Epilimnion/Euphotic zone ... | reverse complement strand
TATGGCAATTTTAAGAGAAGAAATTAAAGGTATGATGATTTATAATGTGATTGAATCATCCAACATTACAGAATCACAGTATGATATGTCAACCGAAAAGATGGTTGTTACATTTAAAAACGGTACAAAGTATGAATATGAAAGTGTACCACACAAAGTTTACGCTAAGTTCAGATTATCTGAATCACAGGGTAAATTTTTCACCACAGAAATCAGTAAAAATTATAAATACAAAAAATTGTAAAGTTCTTTGTATTTATTGTTGTGAAAGACTTAGAAAAAATCATTACTAGTTTTGGTGTCCAAGAAGAATTAAATCCTAAAATATGGGACAATTCTGATGATGCACCTAAGTCACATATGAAGTTGGAAGTTAAAAACCAACTTGATGAAATTGCTGAAGAATTTATTAAATTTGTTAATGTTGATATGTTTGTTCAAGATATTATCATCACAGGTTCATTATGTAACTATAACTGGTCTGAATATTCAGATGTTGATTTACACATCATTGTTAATTTTAATGATTTTGGAGAACAAAAAGAATTATATACAGAATTGTTTAAATTAAAAAAGACCTTATTTAATTCATCACATAATATTACTATAAAAGGATTTGAAGTTGAATTATATATTCAGGATTCAAACGAAGCACACTTTTCATCAGGTGTTTATTCAGTAATGAACGATGAGTGGGAAACAGTCCCAAAGAAAGAAGAAGATGTTAATATTGATAAAGACATTTTAGTTCAAAAGGTAGGACAATTACAGGATATGATTGATACCGTAATTGATAATGCTGAGGAAGAAGAATTGGAAGATGCCAAACAAATGATTAAAAAAGTTAAGGATAAGATTAAAAAATACAGAACAAGTGGGTTAGAAAAGGAGGGTGAATATTCTTATGAAAATTTAACTTTTAAAGTTTTAAGAAGAAATGGATATCTTCAAAAACTTTTTGACTTTGAAAATGATTTGATGGATAAACGTCTTTCTTTAGAGGAAGGTGAATTATTTTGATATAATAACATATTTATAAAGAAAAATTATAATGTCGACAGAAACTCCTACCCCAACACCTACGGTGACTCCAACGGTCACTGTAACACCGAGTATTACCCCTACGCTAACGCCGACACCAAGTATTACCCCAACTAAAACTGTAACACCCACTATTACCCCAACTAATACGCAAACACCAACACCAACAACAACACCAACACCAACAACAACACCAACACCAACACCAACACCGTCTAATTACCCGACAGAGGCAGCTGTAAGTATTTATAACATGCCTATAGTTGGATATGTACCTGGTACAGGCAATACTGTTGGAGATATTGTTACGTTTGACACAAATAATCCAATTTGGATGGGAAACCAAAGGGGATTGGCACCACAACCTGGAGCAATTACATTGGGAGGATTTAATGGACTAAACTCATAAAAGATAAAAATTAAAAAATATATAAAATGGCAGATTTAAAACCAATAGGTAGTGAAAAACTTCAAGGAGCCGAGAAGATTGCAAGAATAATGGAAATTGCAAGATACGGTGAAGCACCTAAACAAGAAATCAATGTAAACGAAACAACCGATTATACAAGAGTACTTGCCGATGGCAATGTGTACGGTATTGTAAAAGAAAGAAACGGATATATCGTTAAAAAAGGTATTGATGAATCTACTTTGGATTACATTGACCCAATGAGAAATAGAAAATATCATTCTTCTTATTCACAAGCATTAAAGAAGTTAAATTTAATTGCTGGTGAGTTGAATAGAGTAAATGAAAATGAACAAGGAACCGAGTTGTTTGGTGAACAAAAAAAGTTTGTTTTAAAAACACCAACATCATCCGCTCCGGCACCTGCACCTGTTGCACCTGCTCCGGCACCTGAAATGCCAGCACCATCACCTGAAATGCCGGCACCATCACCTATGGGTGATGATACGATGCCTGAACCTATGGGTGATGATATGATGCCTGATGATATGGAAACTGATGAACCAGCAATGGACGAACCAATGGGTGGTGAAGGTGAAGGAGATGAAGGTCCTGTAACATTAAAGCAAGTTCAAAAATTAACAGGTAAATTGGGACAAAAATTAAGAGCTTATGCTTCTGAACAAGAAATGACTTCTGAAGATGTTAAGTATGTTCTTAATTCAATCTTGTCAGCAGTTGATTTGAATCTTTTGGACGAAACTGATAAGGAAGATATCTTATCAAGATTTGAAGGAGAGGAAGGTGGTGAAGAAGGTTCTAGTTATGACGAAATTGGTATGGAACCAACTGAACCTGATACTTCTGATTTAGATATGGGTGGTGAAATCACTGCAGAACCTGAAGTAGGTGAAAGTGATGGTTATAAAACTAAGATAAATGCAATCATGGACGGTATGTTTAACGAATCCAAAGTTGATAAAATTTTATCTAAGTATTTTGTTGAAACACCTGAAGAAAAGAAAATGAATGAATCTAAAAAGGTTCAAACTTATATTAAGAAAAAAATAAACAAAGTTAATGTTATGGAAGAAATTAAAAATCTTTCAGAAACTATTGAACAAGAATTAACATCTGAATTTATCTTAAGAGAAAATGAAAGTGCTAAATTCATTGGTAAAACTAACTTGAAAAACTTAATATTTGAAAACGAGGGAAAACAAATCAAGGTTTCTCCTAAAGGTGAAATCCTATGAACCGTTTAGTTTTCGTAAATGAGTTGGGACCAAACTTTAGAGGTGACAACCTTTATGAGTTTATATTCTCAGATAACGAAGACGTAAGTGGCGAAGATTGGGAATCATCACCAGCAGGTGGAAATCCACAACCCCCTCATATAGACTACATAACGAAAGTTGGAGTTCTAAAAAACGATAAAATAAAACTTAACGTTATTCAGAACTCTGACTTTTTTTCTTTCTACGATGCAGTTGATAAAGTAATTGCATTATCGTGGGAAGACATTGAAAACGAATACTATAATGAAGAAGACACAAGATTGGTTTTTCATTATGGTGACAGTGAAGAAGATGTTATGACAAAACTATATGAAAGGGATATTATATTAACATTTGAAAAAAATTTAACACATGTCTAACATTGGTACAAAAATAGAAAAATTGGTAAGTAATGGTTTTACTTACAATACCTTAAGAGGTTTGAATGAATCTCAGATTGGTTTATTATATTCAAGATTGGTTGAAGCTCAAACATCAACCACAACATCAACCACATATTCAGGGTCTGAAGTTTCAGCAATGAGACAAAAAGGACAACCAATTCCTGGTGGAAAATCGATTGTACCTAATGCTGATGGTGGTATTACAGTTCAAAATGAAGGAGATGATTCTGAAAAATTTACTCTTAACCCAAATAAAAATGCCGAAACTCAAAACGCTCATCAAGTAGGTCCATCAACTGATGATGGATTTGGAGATTATAATGATGGTACGAATGAACGTGAAATAACTGAAAAGTTCCAATCAAAATCACAACAAAAATTCTTTTTTGTGAAATGTAGAACTGCAAGAACTGAGAAATCAAAGAAAAAATGGTGTGAAATGGCTAAAGAATTTGCTGATGACACTGATTTTAGTAAATTACCTGAAAAAAAGAAGAAAGATGTTAAGGAATTAGAAGAAAACTTGACAAAGTTAATTGAAAGGCATATACCTGAACATATCACTAAGGCCAAATTAATGGAAATGTTAGAAAGTTCAACAAAGTCAGCACCGGCACCTACAAAGGTACCAACTGTAAAACCTGGTGAAAAGGTTAAACAACCTGGTAAGAAAAATCCATTCAAGATTGAGCCATCACAAAAACCAAATCCAAAAGCGGAAATGACCGAAGCTGGAGTTGGAGCACCTGCACCTACAAAGGCACCTGTTAAAACACCAACAAAAACACCAAGTAAAGCACCTGGTAAGAAAAATCCATTTAAGATTGAACCGGCACAAAAACCAAATCCAAAAGCTAAAGGACCAAAATGGTTGAGCTATAATACATTCACCTCAATGGGTTATAATTTAAAATAATGAAAAACAAAAGAAAAATATTTGAAGCGCCAATTGATGAACCAACAGGTTTTAGAATTAACCCTGATTTAAAAGGTGCAATTGAAAGAGGTGAAACACCACTTTCTAATAGTCCATTTATCCCTAAAAAAGGTGAAGATGATAGACAATCGTTTGAAGAAATTGCAGCATCTAAAAGATTTAGAGATGTTGTAACAAAACTTGAAAGATATTTGGGAATGAATGTTCCAAATAACATGGGTGGACTTCAAATGATGATGATGAGATTGTTTGGCGAAGTTAGTCAATTTGAAAGTTCAAGAAGACAACAACTTGAACAATTGGCTAAAGATTTAGTATCAAATGAATTGGTTGACCCAAAATATGCCGAATTTATACAATTTGACCCTAAGTTGGTTGGAATGGGTGAAGCAGGAAATGAAAATTTTCAAGCAGAACCTGAAGAGTTTTCATCTGAAGATATTGAATTAGCGTTTGAAGATTCTGGTGAGAATTTAGAAGAATTTGTAGATGCGTTTGAAAACTTTGATTACATGGTTGCAAAACGTAGGTTTATGAACGCAATCATTCAAGGAGCGGCTAAAAAAGGACACTTTATGTTTGAATTAATCAGAGATTCATTGGAAGAAATGGAACCTGGTATTACTGACAAGTATGGAGCTTTGATGGCGATGAATGATTACTTGTATTGGTTATTACCACCTGAAATGGTACAACAAATGGCAGCAGCAGGACAAAACATGGGTGGTTCTGAAGAAGTTGAAATGGAACAAGATGAAGAAGGTGAATACACAGGAAATTTTGTTGTTAGAGCAAAAGCTGTTATGTTCCCGATTTTGGTTCATGAATTAATTAAAGGTTATTATGATATTTTAGGAGCAACGTCTTTACCAACTGACCCAATTCAAGCTCAAATGGTTAAGCAAACTGCCGATACATTAGTAAATGAAATATTTGATATTATCACAGGTACATATTTGTGGGAAAAATTGTTAGAATCATACCCAGCAAAAGTATTGGAAGATAACATGAAGATTGTTCAAAGTTTAATCTTTAGAGAATTTTCTAAATTACCAAAAAACAAATTCACATCTTTAGCACAAAGAGTTAATAAGGGTGATGCAACGGCATATACAGAAATGGAACGTATTGCTGACCAAATTATTGATGAACTGAACAAACAAGATTTAGAAGAAATTTTAGGTAATTCAAATTATGAAGATGATGACGAAGATGACATGGGTTATCCATCTTCAGATGACGATGATGATATTGACTTGAGTTTCTTAAGTGATTTAGGTATAGATACTCCGCCAAATAAGTAACGGAGTATTTATAAGGGATGAGTATCACAAAAGAACAAGCCCTTATAGAATACGCCAAGTGTGTTAAAAACACCCCTTACGCCTTAAGAACCTATCTACAAACGTATGACAATACGCAGTCAAAATTTGTTCCATTAGATTTATTTCCCGACCAAGAAACATTAGTAGAAGATTACGATAACTACGAGGAAAACATCGCCTTAAAATATCGTCAGGCAGGTGTATCTACCGTTACAGCCGCTTGGGCATCTAAAAAAGTTGTTTTTGCCAACAAACAAAAACCTGAAAAAATTCTTGTAATTGCCAACAAATTAGATACCGCTGTAGAATTTGCTAATAAGATTAGAGGGTTCACAGAACAGTGGCCTAATTGGATGGGTGTAACATTTTCAACTGAAAAGAATTCACAAAGACACTTTAAATTATCAAATGGGTGTGAGGTTAAAGCGGTTGCAACTTCACCTGACGCACTTCGTGGTTATACCCCTACCGTATTGATATTTGACGAGGCTGCGTACATTGAGGCCAACGATGATTTTTGGGCGGCTTGTATGGCGTCGTTATCTACAGGTGGTAAAGTTATTGTTATTTCAACCCCTAACGGATATGATGCAATTTATTACAGTATCTACGAACAGGCGATTAAAGGAATGAACAATTTTAAAGTAACGGAAATGTTTTGGTGGAGAGACCCAAGATACACAAAAGATTTATATTTTATTAAAGTAAAAGATTTAATACATTATTTTTTAAATCGTGAAGAATATCCGAATCCCGAAATTATAAGTTTTGATGGAATACCAACAAGTCAAAGAGATTTTGTTGAATTTAAAAAGTTAATGGATGATGGTTACAAAGTATGTTCAAGTTGGTTTGAAACAATGGCTAAAAAGTTAAAATTTGATAAGAGAAAAATTTCTCAGGAATTAGAATGTAACTTTTTGGGTTCAGGTGATAACGTATTTGACGCCGAATTAACCGATAAGATTAGAACCCAAATGGTTCGTCAGCCAGAATCAAAGATGGTTCAAAATCAGTTATGGATTTGGAAAGAACCAGTTATTGGACATAGATATATTATGGGTATGGATGTATCAAGAGGTGATTCTGAAGATTTTACATCATTCCAAGTTATTGATTTTGATGAAAGGGAACAGGTTGCGGAATATGTTGGAAAATTACCTCCTGATGTTGCTGCGGAAATTGCATATAAGTGGGGAAATTACTACGATGCGTTTATTGTAATTGATATTACGGGTGGTATGGGAGTTTCAACATCAAGAAAATTACAAGAAATGGGTTATAAAAACTTATATGTTGATGGAATCAATTATGGTAATATTTGGGAGTCAACTGTTAAGTCAAATGAAAAAATACCAGGTATAAACTTTAATGGTAAAAGGGTTCAAATTATTGCTGCGTTTGAGGAAGCGTTAAGACATGGATTTAAATTGTATTCCGCTAGATTACTTGGTGAGATGAACACGTATGTCTATATGAACGGACGACCTGACCACATGAAAGGACACCATGATGATTTGATTATGTCGGTATCAATGGCTTTATATGTGGGACAAAATGCATATAACCAACTTGAAAAGGTTAATGAACAAACAAAAGCAATGTTAAGTTCTTGGACCGTTGCTGATGATAGCACAAATAGAGAAATTACAAAATTTAATCCCGGAATGCCGGTATTATCACCAACAGGATATAACGATGCTTTTTCATCAAACCCAACAAAAAAGGATTATGAACAGTATTTATGGTTATTCGGTAGAAGATAAAGTTTATTCATAAAAAAAAGATACTATATTTAGAAGGATGGCAGACAATTTCACCATATGGCAACGACTTACCAAAGTCTTTGGTCCCGACTCAACTTTGGGTCAACAGCCTCCAGTTTATAAATTTGATAAGAAGGAATTATTAAAAACCACAGATAAGTCGGAATTTGAGAAGGAAAAACTCCAAGCTCAACAAACAATGTATCTTGGTCAACAGTGGGGTAAAGTAGAAAATAATTTATATTCTCAAGCAATTTATTACGAACCAACAAGATTGGGTTCATACTACGATTACGAGAGTATGGAATACACACCTGAGATTTCAGCGGCACTTGACATTTATGCTGAGGAATCTACAACAACAAATGAAGACGGACATATTTTACAAATTTATTCAGAATCAAATAGAATTAAGGGGGTATTAACAGACTTATTTAATAACAGATTAGACATTAGCACCAACTTACCAATGTGGACAAGAAACACATGTAAGTATGGTGATAACTTTGTTTACCTAAAATTAGATTCAGAAAAAGGTATTATGGGTTGTCAACAACTTCCAAACATTGAAATTGAACGTTTGGAACGTGGTATGAAAATTAAACCATCACATAATACAACTGAGGACGCAAAATCTTTGAAATTCGTATGGAAAGTAAAAGATATGGAAATGAACACTTGGGAAGTGGCTCACTTCCGTTTGTTGGGTGATGATAGAAAACTTCCTTATGGTACATCAATGTTGGAAAAGGCAAGACGTACTTGGAAACAATTATTGTTATCAGAAGATGCTATGTTGGTGTATAGAACATCAAGAGCACCTGAAAGACGTGTATTTAAAGTTTATGTTGGTAACATGGATGATAAGGATGTTGAACCATATATCCAAAGAATTGCAAACAAATTCAAAAGAGACCAAGTTGTTGATTCTAAAACAGGAAACGTTGACTTAAGAATGAACCAAATGGCGGTTGACCAAGATTATTTCATTCCTGTTCGTGACCCTGCTCAAACAAGTCCAATTGAAACATTAGCGGGAGCTCAGAACCTTTCTGAAATTGCCGATATTGAATACATTCAAAAGAAATTATTAACAGCACTTCGTGTACCAAAGGCTTTCTTAGGTTTTGAAGAAGTTGTTGGAGATGGTAAAAACTTGGCATTACAAGATATTCGTTTTGCAAGGACCATCAATAGAATTCAAAAATCTATGATTCAAGAATTAAATAAGATAGCAATTATTCACTTGTTTATTTTAGGTTTTGAAGATGAATTAACAAACTTTACATTAGGATTAACAAACCCATCAACTCAAGCTGATTTATTAAAGATTGAGAATTGGAAAGAAAAAATTCTTCTTTATAAAGATGCTGTGTCCGACCCTGGTAACGGTATTCAAGCGGTATCAACAACGTGGGCTAAAAAACATATTCTTGGATTTTCTGATGAGGAAATCAAATTGGATATCCAACAACAAAGAATTGAAAAAGCGGTTGGTGCTGAATTACAGAAAACACCTGAAGTTATTATTCATACAGGTATCTTTGATAACATTGATAGATTGTATGGTAAGAAGCCTGGTGAGGTTGCAGCACCACCTGCTGAAGGTGGAGACATGGGAGCACCACCAAGTGGTGATATGGGTAGTTTAGGTGGATTAGGTGGAGGAGGTGGAGACATGGGAGCACCACCAGAAGCTCCTGAAGCTCCTGAGGCACCTGCAGGAGGTGAAATCACACCTGAAAGTAGAATGAATGATTTGAATTTAATTTTGGAAGATGATTTAATTAGTGGTAGAGATGAAATTGATTTATCAAAAGGTAGAACATCAATTAATGAAATTGAAACCAAACTAAATGAATTATTAAATAGTTAAGATATTTATTGATATGAGAAATTTTGGATTATTAAAAAGTATTGTTGAAAATGCTTTGGTTAAAACATACAAAACCGAAGATTTTAAACAAATTATAAAAGAATTTAGAGATTTTATTAAGGACAACAAATTTGTTGGTGAACTGTATGTTGAATATGGTTCCTTAATGAAAACCAAAGGATTAAACGAAGAGGTTGCAAAAGAATTTTTGGGACTTTCTGTTGATTTTATTAAATCAACAATTAACAATAACAAACGTGAATTTGAACAATTTGATGCTTGGGTTGAAACATTGGGTGAAAATGTTGAAAACCAATATGAGTTATTAGATAATATGGTATTTGCCAAAACGGCTGATGATTTTACTAAATTGGTTGAATCAAGAAAACAAATGTGGAAGTTGATGTCTGACGCAAAAGAAGAATCAACATTAACTGAATCAATTAACATCCCATTGGAGTCTATGTTTGGGGTTGCGGCTGACACATTCGCAAAAGAATATTCACAATTAAGTGAATCAGAATTATTTGAATTAAAATCAATTTTAAGAATGTCCCAAGATGAATTAAATGAGGGAATTGAAAGATTGAAAACTGAAGTTCTTGGAAAACTTTCAATAGTTAACGAAAGTGATGAAGATACAAACAAGAAACTTAACGAAACAAAACAAAGAATTGAATCAACACCAATTGATTCCATATCATACTACAAACTGAAAAAATTGTCAGAAGGACTTTAAAATAAAAACCCCTCAAAAGAGGGGTTTTTTGTTATTCAGCTTTTTTGTCTGAACCTTTTGAGAAAATCTTTTCTACAACTGTAAGTCCTAATCCACCACCTGCAATTAAACAAAGTGCATCAAACATATATTCAGGTGTTATACCTTCTTTAGATGTAAGTGTTGCAATGTAAGTTAAGACAATTACGTTTAATAATGTAAATAAAGATGCGAATCTTTTTGATGAAACGTCAGAACCGTTTCCTAGTAAATTCATAATAAAGTTTTTCATATTCTTGGTAGTTTGTTACCAATAAATATTAGTCAATGTTACTTTGGGCGATTTGTTGTTTGTACTTAGCCTTTTTTATTTGTTCTCTTTTAAGAGTTGATTTTTTCAAATACTCTTGTTTAGCACGAAGATGTTCAATTTGTTTTGTTTTGATAACTTTGTGTTTGTAACGTTTTAAAGCTTTTTCTAAACTTTCACCTTTTCCAATTATTATTTTTATCATATAAAAAATGTGTGTTATTGATATAAATATACAAATAAATTTAAATTTGTTAATAAGTATTTTTTTATTATATTTTCACTACAACAAATAAACATTTCACAAATGAAAAAGAATGAAAAAAGGAAAAACATCAAAATTGGAATTATTTCAAGATGCTAAGTGTTATTACGGTAGTGTGGACGCGACAGAATTAAAATCAATTTATTTAGTATTACAAACATGGGTCAAACCAACACAAGAAAAAGATAATTGGGATAGAGTGGTTGGAACAATATCTCGTAACATAAAACATAAAGTTTTAGAAATTTATAATAAATCAATATTCAAAGAACATTGTATTGTTGATTTAGATTTAAGGACAAGTGGAATTAAAATTGACAAAGCAAGTTTTTTAAATCTTGAAATAACATTTTTTACTAAAGAAAATCTTGAATTCAAATCAGACGAATTATCAAATGAACTTAACCATATATTAAAAGAAGTTCATGACAATGTATTAAAGAAATCAAAATATTTTACCATCCAATATGCCAAAAGTAAGTTAAAAAGTAAAAACTTTGAGATATTCTAATATTTATCTATAAATATTTTAATATGAAGATACTTAAACCGAATGAAATAGGTAAAGGAATATTGATAGAATATGATGCAGGTCATATATCTATGAAAAATGCCGTAGATAATGATTTTGTTAATGAACAAAAATCACAATTAGACCACTCTAAACCATTTGTATTTTACGCAACATTACAAAAGTATGGTACACCAAATAGAAATGGTCGTGTATATCCTGAAAATATATTAAAAAGAGAAGCTGAAAAATATAAACAAACAATATCTAAAGGTTTGGCAACATCTGAACTTAACCACCCTGAATCATCTTTGATTGATTTGGACAGAGTATCACACATTATTGATGATATATGGTGGGAGGACAATGTTCTTATAGGTAAACTAAGATTGTTGACAACACCAGGTTTTCATGAAAGAGGTATTGTATCATCTAAGGGTGATGTTGCGGCAAACTTAATGAGACAAGGTGTTACGATGGGGGTTTCTTCACGTGGTGTTGGTTCCTTAGCAAAAAAAGGTGAACATAATGAAGTTCAAAATGATTATGAAATGATTTGTTTTGACTTAGTTATGAATCCGTCTACACCAGGTGCATATCTATTTGTTAATAAAGATGACCGTCACAAATATGATGAAAATCTTGAAGAAGAAAAAAAATCAAAAGAAAATGGAAGAATTGATGGTGGTATTAGTAAATCGCTTGACTTAATGGGAAAATTGAACGATTTTTTGGGATATAGATAAAATTATTATTATGGACGAAAAATATTTTGTAGCAAAAATTCAGTACGACTTGATTGATGAAAACTCAGGAAAAATCAAAAAAGTTAGAGAAGAGAAATTAGTTAAAGGTTACAGCGTAACAGACGTTGAAGCGAAAGTAACTGAGAAATTTAAATCATTTCAACACGATTGGCGAATAACGGCAGTCAGTGAAAGTAAAATTGACGAAGTTTTTGAGTAAGTTAAAACCCGAGAAATCGGGTTTTTTTTATTTTATTATGTCACCATTTAAGATTTTTTTGATTAAGGGCATATTTATAGTGTAAATAAAAAATATTTTATTATACAAAAAATGAGCGAAAAAAAATCATTAGTTGAGGAAGCGTTGTTACAAATGAAAAATTTGGAACACGTTGTCACTGAAAACGCAAAAGGAATACTTGCTTCTACAATGAAGGAAGAAATCGAAGAGTTAGTAAAAGAGTCTCTTGACGAGACTATGTATGCTGAAGATGAAGATGAAGATTCATTGGATGCTATGGGCATTGAAGGACCTATGATGGGTGATGAAATGCCTGATGATTCAAATTCTATGAATATGGATGACATGGGATTAGAAGATGATGAAGATGAGGATGAACTAGAACCGTTAGATATGACGGGAGCATCTATGGAAGAAATTATGGCAGTACTTAACGGTATGGGCGATAATGACGGAGTTATCATTAAGAAAACTGGTGAAGATTTAGATGTAGACAAAATTACTTTTCAAGACGAAGACATGATGGAATCATTAGGAGAGTCATATGATGACGCCGATGGTGATACTAATGAATCAGTTGACGAAGAAATTGTTTACGAAATTGAATTAGGTGAAGATGATAATGTTGATGAAGATGACTCTACAGTAACGGAATCTAGTATGATGGTTAAACCAAAAGGTTTGGGTATGGGAAAAGCTAAATCAGAATTACCAACAGGTAAAGTCAACATGAAAGGTTTTAAAGAAGATATGTCACAACATAAAGAAAGCTTTAAAGGTCCTAAGAAATTTGAATTTAAGGAAGGTGAGGATGATGTTGAAACAAAAGAAAATGAAACAAAAGAAGCATCAAGAACCTACGGAAATGGAAGTAGAAATTTTCCAAAAAGAAAAGGTCTTCCAAAGATGAAGGTTATTACAAATTCTGCTTTACAAGAAGAAGTTGAAAACTTAAGAGCTAAGAATGAAGAGTACAGAAAAGCATTAAATATTTTCAGAGAAAAATTAAATGAAGTTGCTGTTTTCAATTCTAACTTGGCTTACGCTACAAGATTGTTTACTGAACATACTACAACAAAATCAGAAAAAATAAATATCATGAGACGTTTTGACAACGTCGAAACAATCAAAGAGTCTAAAAATCTTTATCAAACTATTAAAGATGAATTAGGTTCAGTTGGTAAACCAATGGTTAAAGAATCTATCGTTGAAAACATTGATAGAACACCAACTAAAGGTTCAACTAATTTGGTTGAAAGTAAGACATATGAAAATCCACAATTCTTAAGAATGAAGGACCTTATGTCAAAAATGAATAAATAAATAAAAATAAACTAAAAACAAACTAAATATTTTAAAAAATGGGAGCATTATTAGAATCAGGTCTTGTTGGTAACATCGGTCTTAAGCACCTTAAAGTTATCAAAGAAGATACTATTAACAAATGGGACAAATTAGGATTCTTGGAAGGTTTGAGAGGACATGTTAAAGAAAACATCGCTCAACTTTATGAAAACCAAGCATCTCACTTAATTAACGAAGCTGCTAGCACAGCATCAGACGGTTCTTTCGAAACGGTTGTATTTCCAATCGTAAGAAGAGTTTTCTCTAAATTGTTGGCTAACGACATCGTATCTGTACAAGCTATGAACTTACCTATCGGTAAATTGTTCTACTTCGTACCTAAAATTCAGGGTTATGACATGGGTCAAGACCCAACTGATGGTGGTACACACTTCGCACCTTTTGGAGCACCTAATGGACCAGCTGGAACAAACACTGGTTATGGTGCAAACGATAAGAATTTGTATGACAGATTCTACGAAGGTAACGAAGCGTCATTAGACCCTCCAGGGTTATTTGACTATTCTAAAGGTAAGTTTAGTGCTGAAACATTGACAGCGTCTACACAAGCTTGGAGTGGTTCAGAATTAATCCAAAGTGGTTACAGTGCTGGTGAATACAGAAAAGTTATTATAGCTTTATCAGGATTTAATACTGCAGGTGCTGGTAAATTAATCGGACCTAGTGGTAACGAAATGGATTCTGAAGAGTTCTTATCTAGCTTATCAGTAACAACAAACACCGCTGTTGGTGTAGTTGCTAACGGTTTCTCAGGTTTGTCAGGTAACCAATTGTTTAGAGTTGTAACTCAAAAATACGGTAAAGGTATTGTACAATATGGTTCACAAGCAACA
>Ga0208235_1000235_pt1 | contig 14329 bp, 24 predicted proteins | sample LakMenEpi22Oct12_FD_150727 | JGI IMG/M metagenome (GOLD analysis project Ga0208235, IMG submission 150727) | Freshwater microbial communities from Lake Mendota, WI - 22OCT2012 deep hole epilimnion (SPAdes) | ecosystem: Environmental > Aquatic > Freshwater > Lake > Epilimnion/Euphotic zone ... | reverse complement strand
TACAATTCCTTCTTCAACTGCAGCTTTAGTGGCGAGGAGAGCATCGTCAATTCGGTCTTTCTTTTCTTTCATCTCAATTTCAGATTCAGCGCCAACACGAAGAACAGCCACACCACCACTTAATTTAGCCAATCGTTTGTAGAGCTTTTCTTTTTCGTAATCTGATGATAATTCTTCTATTTCAGTTTTAATTTGTTGAACTCGTTCTTGAATTCCTTCGTTAGCTCCCATTCCACCAATGATTGTCGTATTTGATTTTGTTACCACAATTTTTTCAGATTCACCCAAATCATCCATGGTTACATCCTCTAAATCTTTTCCGATACCACCAAATAAAGTTCCACCTGTCAGAGCTGCGATGTCTCTTAACATTTCACTACGTTCATTACCAAATCCTGGTGCTTTTACAGCAACACACTTTAATGTTCCACGAGCTGCGTTCACAACCATAGTGGCGAGTGCTTGACCATCAATTTCATGAGCAATTACAACAATAGATTTGTTTTTACTTGATACATTTTCAAGAATACCTACAATATCATCCATTTCTGAAATACGACCATCATATAAAAGAATATGCGGGTCCGATAATTCACAATTCAACTTTGATTGATTGTTCATAAAATAATGAGAAAGATATCCTTTATCAAACTGAAGTCCCTCAACGATTTTAAGTTCATCCTCATTCGAGTTTCCCTCTTCAATGGTAATTACACCATCACGGCCAACTTGTTCCATAGCATCGGCTAACATAGAACCAATCACCGCATCGCCATTTGCAGAAATAGTTGCAACTTGTCTAATTTGTTCGCTAGTCTCTACTTTTGTAGATATATTTTGAACTAGATTATTAACAATACCCTTAACTGCAATATCCATCCCTCGTTTCAATTCAATAGGATTGGCTCCTTTTTCAACAGCTTGCATTCCGTTACTAAAAATTTCACGAGCAAGAACCGTAGATGTGGTTGTGCCATCACCAGCATGGTCAGCCGTTTGTTGTGCAGCTTCTTTAATTACCCGAGCACCTAAATTCATTGTTTTGTCTGTGAACTCGATAGATTTAGCGACTGTGACACCATCTTTTGTAATGTGAGGTGTAGAGTCGGTTTCAATAATTACATTCCGCCCACGTGGTCCAAGAGTTACTACAACCGCATCTGCAAGTTGATTAACACCACTTAATAATTTTTGTCTTGATTCGTTTCCGTAAAATACTTGTTTACCCATAACTTATTTTTCTTGTTTTTCTTGTTTTTCTTGTTTTTTGCGTTTTTTAATTGCTTTTTTGATTTGTTCGGCTCTCCATTCCGGCTGTTTGCCTCGGAGATTACCACGAAGATTGTGGAAGCAATTGTAACACAAGAAACGAAGGTTTTCTTTCTTGTGATTTTTCCAATCTTCGTCAATGTGGTCTAATACTAAGGGAATTGTTCCATCGCTAAGTCTGTTTTCATTATATCCACAATTATGACATTCATGTGGAAAATCCTGCATTTTTTCAGCATTATTGATTAGCCGTTTTTTTAATAAATAAACTGAATAACTTGGGTGTTTTCCTTCCAAAATGTCGGAAAGAGAGTATTTACCTTTTTCTACATTATATGGCTTTTTTACACCCTTTCCTTTTTGATTTTTATGTAAATCCCATAGTGACTTACCACTTGGTTCGTCAATATAGAGTTTGGCGTATTTTTGATATGTAGTTAGACAAATATTAAGGAATCTGGCAGCGCCGCTATTACTTTTAGAATTTTTCATAGCATAACGAAGCTGTGCTTCGGTAAGGTTTATTGGAGTTCTACCTTTACCTAAAACATAACCACTTGGCATTTTATGTCCTTTTCCGTAACTCATTATTAATAAATATGGTTTTTAATATTTTTTATATAGAGTTTCTAAAAATTCAAGTTCTTTAGCTGTCATTAACTCTTTGTTTTCAAAAAGCTTGGCTTCTAAATTAGAAATCATCTTCTTATCATTATAAGATTCAATTCCTAAAATATGGTCTTTATTATTGTATACCAAGTTTTTGGCTCTCATTAAAATAATAGTGTGTCTTTGTAATTCTATTTTTGCTATTTCCATACGATTTGAATCAATACAATAATTAAAGATAATCCCAAAGAAACAAGAGTTTTTGTGTTCATACCTTCATTCATAAAAAAGTAAGTCATTACAGTAAATGATATAATTCCCAATCCAAACCCAATAAACCTAACAGGCCACAAAGCGCCGTTAAAATACGGCACCATATACCGAGTTGCGGTTATAAATAAGAGTGACAATACTGACCCGAATATCACAGACAAAATAATTGGATTGCGTCTAAACCAATCCCATACAAATTGTCCGTTTGTTTGAATCCATACTAATGATTGACCCACAAACATTAATATCACTCCTATAATTAAATTTTTCATTTTACATAGGTTGGGGTATTATCATACGATAAAGGCGATGGTAGATTTGAATACTCACACCATTGTATGTGCTGACACCATTCGTTATATTGATAGTCATAATCCTCATATTCATCAAGTAAATTTACACCTGATGTTTCATATAAGGTATCAATGTATCTTTTAGTTAGGCTCATCTACTTTCATTAAGATTTCCTGTTCACGATAAAGGTTGTATTTTTCACCTTCTAACTTTAGTTGGATACCCGTGTTTGGCACAATTACTTTATCTCCTGATTTTAATAACATTGGAATTAAAGTGCCAGTTGATGTATAGATTCCGTTTCCAACTGAAATAACTTCACCTAACATTTGCTCTTTAGCATCTGATGGTTTATAAAGACCTCCTTTGGTCTTATCATACGAATCTTCTTTGAGAATTCGAACTAATACATAATCATTGAGTGGTTTATACTTCATAACTTTTTCTTTATTTTTAACAAATATACAAAATAAATTTGACATTACCAAAAGTTTTTATTAGCATTTACAAATGCAGTTTGTTTTTGGATTTCTTTTTTAAGCTGTGCTTTTTCATCAGCTCGAAGATTAACAACGACATTGGATTGTTGCTTAACTTTCGGAGTGATAGGTTTTCCAACTCGTTGTTTATATTCACTTGCATAAGAATTGATTTTTTTAAGTTCAACATCGGTTAGACTTTGAGTTAATTTTGATGATACATAACAATACGGGTCATCTGGATCATCTAATTCCAATTCATAATAAATACATCCAGGATTGGTAACCGACCTTACTTTATAAGTAGGATACTTGTCTTTAGAAAATTCAAGTTTTTCTACAAAAGATATATGACGCTCCCCATAAAACTTAATTACCACAGCATCATACTCTTTGTAGTGGTGTTTTCGTTTTTTACGTTTGTCTTTATTGGGGTGCCGCACATTTGGCAATTCCATCACTTTTGATTTAGTTCAAGTATTTTAATAATATCTTGCAAATCACCAACACCATGAAACCGAATATCAGTTTCGAGGATTTCTACCCAAATACCATCTTCTTTAAATTCATCATCTGCATTTGAAAGAAATTCAATGCCTCCAATGGTTAAAACATAATAATAAAACGGGTGTTCACAATGAATTTCATCAAACCGTTCGAACCCAAGGTCAATTAAATTTTGTTCAGTCATAATGGTTTTTTAAAATAATTAGATGGTTACATTCTCAAAACCTTGGTTTTTTTCAACTTGAATAGCGTTAGCACGAACCTCATGGGGTCGTTCTTCACTTTTGTTGTTGATTAGAATTCGTTCAGCGCGACCGATACCCATTACCAATTGGTGAAAGGGGATTCCCAACAAGTTCATTTCTTGTATGGTTAGGTCTCGTAAACTCTCTGGTCTTGCAGTAGTCAACACAATGTGATTACCTTCGTTGAACCATGTGTTCATGGTCTCAACAACACCAGGTAAAGCACGGCTGGTTAGAGGGTTAATTTCTTCGAATCGAACTTGATAAACAAGAGTTCCATCGATGTCGGTAAAAATGGTTTTGTTACTCATATCTTTATTACTTATACTACAAATATACAAAATAATTGGTTATTTGCCAAATTTTTATGTTAAATTTTTGTTAATATTATGGAACCAATCGGTTAAGAGCACGCTCCATAGCGGGCTTATTAGCGTAATGAACATTTTGGATTTTTAACATCCATTCAATAAAGCCGAGCCGTTCGTTAGATTGCAAGGTGGGTGAGTTTTTCATTTAATCGTTTCATATGTTTACAAGGAGTGTATCTGCGGAATTCACGGGCTTGACATTGGCAATCCACAATTTTCCAATCTTCAACGGTTACACGATAATATGATAACTTACCAGTTTTTTTATTACGTGAACCCATTTCTTTATACTGCCACTTCATATTATTTAGTTTTAGGCAATTTCTCCAATATTGCTAGAAGAAGCACAATAATTATAATTCCAATTAGTATCATATTATTTAGTTTTATCAAATACTGCAATTGTAAACAACATTCCCAACATTAGTGCTAGTGCGCACATAACCATTTCATTTAAGGAGTCTTCGAAGTTTATTACTTCTTGAACACGGCCGGTTACTAAACCAAATGCCAGTCCGAGTGAACCAACAGCGCCTAATACATTTAAAACTTTAGTTTTCATATCTCTTTTATTACATAGTAAAGATAGTAAATACCGATAGTATTTCCAAACTTTTAATGTTAAGAAATTGTTAAATCTTTTTTGGAAATGCTAATCTTTCTGATATTTTTTGAGTATTTTCTTTTAGGTTTGGTTTACAATCCCACAAGTGGTCGTAATTATCCCACTTACCATATCCCAAATTATCATAGTCTTGCTGGAATTTATTATATACAAGTTCTCTCAACTCTATCTCATCCCAATTAGTTCCGTTCGGAATACTAGTTGGTCTTTTATTTCTTTTTGTAAATTCCCATTCAAAATTATTTCCGATAAATGGTAGTTTTTTTAAATCTTCTAACACCGATTCCGCATGAATAATATAATCAATTCTTGATTCAAATTGAGTAACCATTCTCCATTCAGACCAAGCATCACATCTTTCATCGGGTGCCCATTTCAAAGCACTTAGCGGGTCCGTATATTTTTTTGGAATTTCATTACTATCTACCAATCCATGCTTCCAATATGAAATCCATCGATAATACGGATGTCTTACATTTACAATATGTAAATAATCTCGTGGGCATTCTTTAGGCCACTCATTTTCATGAGTAAATATCATTCGTGGATTATCAGGCTTTGGTAAATGTGGGTTTAAATCAGAGGTATATCTAAATACATCGGCTGTAGCCCTACTTGCTACTTTAAAAGGGGCGTGCCATACAAATTTATGCTTGTGGGAATAATTCAACGTTCTGTATTAAAAAAGAAAGTTTGGAACAATCTACCATCATAAAGGTCTTGACCAAAATAATCTAATGACATATGAAAATGGTCACCTCTATATAATACCAATCTATTATACACATTTGCAATTCGGTCTACCAATTCCCATTTAGTCATATCTTGTGAATCTTTATAAATTTCACTTAATAACTCTTTATTGTATGACCCATCTTCGTTTTTGGGTGCCATTGTTACGCCAGTAGGTTTATGTTTAAATAATCCCGTGCCAGCACTTAAAGGAGCATTTGGCGTTAAGTAACAAACGCCAGCCCACATTGTAGTTTGGTCTGCGTGAATCCAACTTCTATCTCGTGAGGTTGTATATTGATATGCACCTGTATATTGGTCTTCTGACCAATATGTTACACTACCATGTATGGGTTTTACAATAAATTCAATTGTATTTTTAATTGAATCGTTCAAAAAAGTTTCAGTTCTTGGGCCTGGATAGTTTCCTCTAACTGAAAAATCTTGTTGTAGGGCGAATTGTCTAACTTCGTCTACATCTGAATAAAAATTATCTATAATATAAGCTGATATTTGCATAACTTTGTTTTTTAATTATTTCATATTTTTAGTAATTACATCCGGAGCGTTATCTTTTATCCATTGGAATAATGTATCTTTCCATAATTTTTCGGGAAAAATACCACCACCGGCTTTTTTAACAGGAAGAGAAAGAAATCCCTTTACAGCACCCTTAATTTCATTTCCATCAGCATCGGTATAATATATTGTATTTTCAGGATTGTTTAACACCACATCAACTCTACCAGCCATTCCGCTTGGAAGCGCCCGTGTTATTAGTCCCCAAATAGTGTTAGCAGCTCCTTCGTGAGTTTTTAATAAAATATCTTCAGGAACCATTCGTTCACGAGATTTATTTTGTTGCATTGCTGTAACATAGTTTGTTAAAATCCAAGTCAAATGAATATTTTCTGATTTATATCCCGCGTCTTTTAATTGAGGTAATACCTCTGTAATATCACTTAAATCTTTAGCCGTGATATCAAACATAATATTTGGCAAAACTTCAGGATTGCTTTTACCTGCTAATAAGTTTTCTAATGATTTTTCTTTAATACCCATTGCTTTAACCAAAATGTGTAAAACATACACATGGTCTGGATTTTTTAGATTAAGGTTACGAATGGTTTGTTGACCACCTTGTGGAGTTTCAGTATTAAATACTTTATTAATTAAATTTAAATCATTAGATTTTATGTTTGAACCATATTTTTTAAGAATATCTTTAGCTGTAATTTTACCTAAACGATTTAAAATCTGAAGTTGCTTCTTCATTTCGTCTACATCTCGAACTTTAAATCCTGCGGAGTCCAAAAATTTAGAACCTGCAAATCCTTTTCCAGAACCAGCACCCCCAACAAGAAATACAACTTGACCATATGGTTTGCGATTATTATAAGTAATCAGTTTTTCATCAAGTTGTTCTTCCTCGACTATTACTTCTAAAATTAGATTTCTTAAACTTTTCATTTAGTATCCTTTCTTGGAAAATTTGATTTGCTGGGTGTAGGTTTATATGGAAATAAATTATTTAATTTTTCCTGTCTTTTTTTACAACCACAATCATCAGCTCCAGCAGCTTGAGCAATTGCTTCTGCTAATTTATCCAACTTTGTAGAGGATGTAATTTTGGCAATGGTGTCGCCTAATCCTTTAGATTCAGTTCCATTCATAATTTTTTTCAATCTTTATATAATTATCATTTAATAAATATGGTTTAAAATTTATTAAATATCTTTCACATAAATTGCAACAAAATCACAATATGGCGTATCGGTATCAACACTACAATGAATTGCTCTAACTGGATATCCACAAAATTTTGACCACTTTTCTAAAGAAAACCCAGCGTCTCTATAAAATCGCCAAGAGTCGGTCGGGTATCCGTGGTATTCTCCAGCAGATGGGGCGTTGATATAAATATATCCACCTGGTTTTACACATCTACATTTTTCTTTGAACAATTCCCAAAAAAAATCAGTATGTTCAAAAACAGAAGAACTAAGCACCGCATCAAAAGTTTCATCTGAAAATGGGAGTTTGTGTGGATTTTCCAAAACTATATCTACGCCAGGTCCAGGTGCGATATCTACCCCAATCCATTCACTTCCACTTGGGCAAATGTCTCTCAATCCACCATTTACATTACAAGACCCAACCTCCAATATCTTTCCAGAAATTGAATAATTGTTCAAAAATTGGTGACCCCACCACATAGCGCTATTATGCATGATTAAAATGTTATTTGTAATTTATTAAATATTAAAATAAATAGTTTCTTGTATTGGGTATTCTTTTTTTAATTTTTGTATAACTTCATGAAGTTCTTCCCAATCACATACTTCTGCTTTAATAGAAGTTTTTGCATCACTCATTACATATACAAGATATTCTTTAGTGATAGATTCTACTTCACCACCAACTCGTTTGATTATTATTTTCATTATTATTCTCCAGTATCTTCAAAACTTTTTGTAAATTTACACACTTTTCATATTCTTCATAAAATGTGTAATATTCAGTCAAGTTAATTATAAGATTTTTTTTTAGTTTCGTATCAACTGTGTCTGAATTATACAACAAAATGTCATACACTTCATCCATAGCCATGTGTCGATAGTTATCCATAAATAGAGAATATAAATTTAATAAAATTAATTATTGTGGCATTACACTTGAAAAAATATAACCAACGATTCCAATTAGAGCGGTAAATACAATCCAAAGAGCCTTGGTTACACCATCTTTCCAATCTTTCATCTTTTCAAATTCGGTTACAATTCTATCGTAATATTTTTGTTTTTCTTCACGTTGAATTCGCCATTCCGAGTTTTTGTTTACACGAACAATAATCCCATCTTCAGGATTTAATAAAGTATATTTAATATCCGATACATCTTCTTTTAGAGTTGTGTAATTATCTCTTAAATCTGAAATAGATTCTTCCATTCTTTTCAACTCGCCATTTGGCAGCTTGGTTTTTACAACTGCCAGCTCTGAAAGGATTAATTCTAAAATGTCTTTTTGTGTATTAGCCATAATGGGGGTTCCTGATTTTCTATAATAATTAACTATAAATATGGGAAATTAATACCAAATTGCTGCAGCGTCAGTTGATATTTCATCAGTAGGTCTATCTTTCGTAAAGTAATACAACGCAAATGAATATCGGGCTTCATCTTCGGGACAAATTATAGGTTCTGGATGGCCATGTAAAGATTCATTTGTGGTATTAAACAATACCATTCTTTTAAATTTTGGAAATATATTTTTTATTGTTTCTTTTGAATTGTAATCTACAAGTTGTAGAGACCCTCCCCAATCACTCTGCCAATTGGGGGTTAAATAAATTAACATATTTAATCTACGGTGTAATGAATTTTCAGAATGTTTTTGATAATCCGTATGTATTGCTAATCTACCACCATTAGTTGTTTTGTGACATCCGCCGCCTGTAAATGACCAATCTGGTAAAAGTTCTTTAATACCTGTAAGTTCTTCTAAAAAGTTTAAAAATAGTCTTGAATTATAATAACTCAACATTTTCCAAACAGCCGGCATATAATCTTGAATATTACTAATATTTTCATTAGACCATGGTGTAAAGAATTTATTTACTTGATGATTTTCTGAATATTTACTATCATCCCATCCCCAAAATTTGTAATTTTCCATCTCATTATAACACGTGGTTGCAATTGATGATTCAATAAAATCATCAATAATAATGTGTGGATATGGGTTTGCCATAGAGTATGTTGGACTTAATTGCCTACCGAATTCTAAATTTACCATAACATTTTTTTAAAACAATCTTCTATATAATTTTCAATTAATTGTTTTGTTTCAGAGTGAGATAAGTGTTCTACCGCTAAAACTGATTTTATTTTGGCCTCTGGATATTTTTGTTGTAAAGAACCTACAGCTTTTACATTTTTAATTGAATCATCCATAAATGCAATATCAGTATATCCTTTTTTGATATGTTGTTCAATCCAATCCGATTTTGCTTTAGGGTCGTTATTACCTAACGCGACAACATATACATCCAATCCCAACTCTTTTTTAAACCAATAACGAATTGGAAATGCTAACTTTCTTGCGGTTAAGATAGTTACCTTTTTTTCCGGATTAGTTAACATTCTTTGAAGAAGTTTAAAGTTTTTCTTAATCAATTCCGGCTTGTTCAACATTCTATTGAAATCCTTAAAGTCATACTCATCGCCAGGCTTAGGGTCGTATTTAGCATACTCTTCCGGAGATAAGGTGCTCTTTGTGCCATCTTTGTGTTTTACATAGATGTATGATACACTTTTTGCTAATGTATCATCAAAATCAAATACTCTTAATACCTTACCCATTGTAAACAAATCTCCTATGATGTGATGCATAGTTCTGAATTACTTCAGCATCAGTTAATTTTTTACCATAAACTCTAATAATAGCCATTCTACCATCAAAATAAGTTCCATCACCTTGGTTTGTCGAATCAAGAGCACCAAATGCAATACGAAATTCTGAAGTTAAATTATCCATAGGTGAACTAAAATTTACATTTGCGGTTTGGCCTACTAAAACACCATCAACATAACCCCTTACAGGACTACCATGACCATCATATGTTAATACCACTTGATGCCATTCATTAAATGACAAAGCACCAGTTCCACCGGTACTTGTAATACCCGCGCCGGTCCATAATCCAAATTCAACTTGACCTGATACTAATTCGATAATACTATTATGATATCCAACCTCAATGTTGTTTTGCCCTAAATGAGAAGCTATAACCCCATTATTAGTTGGATAAATCCAAACTTCAACCGAATGAGCTTCATCTCCAATAGTTATCACTTGGTCTAAATCTGGAGTAATAATATAATCGTTTGAAAATGTAAAATATCCAGCAGAATTCCAAGGCGGAGAACCTACAATTGTTCCGTTTCTATTGTTTCGTGAAATGTCAATGATTGATGTGCCGGTGCCAGTATAAGATGTTTCAAATCCAGCATCGTAATACAATAATAAATCATCAGTAATAATCGGTTCTATTGGAATTTCATAATTAGCCGCAAGTTGATTTCTCAAAAAATTTTGATACTTTAACCAACTCTGGCGGTTTTGTTCTTCAATGATTTTATTTCGGTTAGCTTTTTTAGCTTCCAAAGCCATCTCTTTTTTACGGAGATAATCTTTTAAATTTGAGTTATTACTAAAATCCATAATATTACTTTAAATTAGGAATACCACCAATTTTTGGGATTCTGGCTTTCCAAGTTTTATAAATTAAACTTCTATTGGGTAGTGTGATAATATTATCATCTACTAATGAATCTAAATAATCATCTACCACATTTTGATATGGTTTTTTGATTGTTTTTGCTTTTGAATATAATCCATGAATGTTGGCATCCACTTCTTTTGGTAGTAAGAAATATTTGTAATATAGTTCGGAGTTTTGACGAATCCGCTTTCTCATTGCAATATCACCCTTCATCAATTTTGACTGCTTTAAATTAGCAGATTTGTTTCCATGGGTTTGATGTTCAATTTCATGTCTTACCAAGTCACGAAGAACTGGCTGAATTTTTGAGAAAATACTCTCACCATCATTTGGGTTGATTGCAATTTGAACTTCAATCATTGGAAAATCCTCATCAACTTCAGCAGAACCATCAATATAAAATTTACCCGGCGATACACCATCCTCGGTTACAGCAAACTTTAATTGAACTTCAACTTCCATACCACTTACCCTATCATTATACTCACCCACATAGAGTGACCTATTTTCATAATTAAACATATCACCAATTTTCATTGTTGGCGCTGGGTCCTTACGAACCGCATAACCTTTATACTTCTTTGGCGTCTCTTGGGTTCCACTACCAACCATAGCGGATTTGATGGTCTTAAAGATGTCTTTGTTTATCTCACCAACTAACTTGTCATACATTCCTTCTACTATAAGAGATATTAACTTCATACAAATATACGAAATAAATTTTAATTATCCAAATTATTTTTGGAATTAAACCAATAATCTACGACTTTGCCAAAATTACCAATCAAAGCACCTAACAATAATAATAAAAGTTCTTTCCAATCACCATGAAGCTCCGCATTGTTATGCATAGCAACACTAATACCATGAATTGTAAGTAAAAAACTTATTACGATTACAATACTTAAAATAATTCTATGTTTCGATTCATTCATTTTAAATATCCAACTTTGGAGTAGAAGATTTAAAATCTTTTTTTCTCATAATAGTTTTAGCGATTGCCTTGTTCGTTTGTTTCATAAATGGAATATTGATGTTTGTTCTGTCATCGACCGCTACTACTTCTTTATACTTGTCAAGGAAATCCAAGAATTGTTTTTTGTTTTTACCCAATCGTTTAAAGAATCCAATTAGTTCTGCTTGTGAAATTTCTTTATCATTACGAGGGTCGTTAAGTCTATCAAAGAAATGTTTGTCAGTAAGAACCACATCAATTGGATTTAATTGTTTATCTGCAAATTGGTCAATCTTTTGAAGGTCTCCCATTGGCATTTCCGATAAAGGTTCTCTCATTGTAGATGAGGGGTGGTATTTATCTAAACACCTTCCATCCAATGTTGTTGGATATTTACAAGGATTGCCTGAACTATCATAATAAATTTCATCAATAAACTTTGAGTTGTTTGACCCTTCACTTGCGCCTGTCTTTGAGAATGTGGGTTTTTGACCCTTCTTTTGTTCACCACCTTTTTTAGCATCTCCGGCTTTCTTTTGGTCAGCTCTTTTTCTTCTTACAAAAGCGGCTCTACCTTTAGGCCCAAGTTTAGCAGCTTTCTCTTTAGATAGACAAGCGGCGTATGCATCGCCATCATCACCATCACCACACTTACCTAACTTCTGACCATCGGAACCATATCTATCCCAACCACCACCGCCGGATGAACCTGTTTTACCTTTACCAAACCATTTACGAAGGTCTTCTTTTAAAAAGATATCTGAAAACTTTGAATACATATATTTTTCAATTAATCTATTTTGTAGTTTTCTAAATTTAGGGGATTGGTCTTGTTTGCCTAAATAAGCGTTTTGTTCGGTTTCTAATTTTATCTGATGGGTCAACTCATGTATAACTGCGTATTCTGGATCACTCATTCTATTCACATCAAATGAAATATAAAGTGGTTTCATTGTTTTAGGATTGAATGTTAATACAGCTCCACCCTTACCAACATTACCAAATTTTACAGGTAATGGAGTTATGCCCTCACTCTTACATAAAGCTTCGTAATAAGCCTTTATATTTGCAGGTTTGTATAATCCCTCACTTAATTCAAACTTAGCAGCAGTATCGGTTTTAAAAAATGAACCTCGTCTTACAGTTCTAAAATCTAAATTCATTTCATTTCCAAAAATTTCTTTTGGTGCAATAATTTTTAATCTGATAGTTCCATTCTTATTGTCAATACCTAAAGTTTCAAAATGAATTTCAGAATATTTTTTACCTTTAAATCCTAAGTTTTTACCAGTAATAAATTTGTGAACTTTTCCACCACTAACCGCTTGTGCTTCCTCTAACTCATTTTCAATATCAACTGGACTTCTAAATATTGTTGGAGACGCAGGCTTGGGATTAGCATCTTTGTATGTTGGATTTTGAAACATTTCATCAATTAAACGAAATTTTAAAAGTGGCTTCCCATTAATTGTAATATCACCTTTTTCGTTTTTACTAATTGACTTTACCACAATACGTTTGTTTTTAAACTTACCACCAAGTAAAGTGTCTCCTATTGAAATAGGAATGTTTATATTTTCAAATACCAATGTAACAAAATCGCCAGCAGATTCCGTAATCTTAGCATCCATATATTTTTTATATAGATAAATAATAAACGGAGTTAGCTCTTTTACCATCTTATTCTTTTCCACCTGGTTGTATTTACTGGCCTTAACCGGGTCAGTAGCAGTCGGTGGATTATGAATAGCGTTAAAAGCTGTTCTAAATACTTGTCTTTGTGTTATTGATAATGCCATATCTTATAAATATAAAAGTATTAATATAAAAGTCAAAGTAAATTATTTACCTTGACCTCTATATTTTTTTTTGTAATTCACCGAATTTTTTGAAGACGATGTTTTTGTTTTTGCGTGAACGCCGGGTCTTGATACTTTTGGCTTACCCTTAAACGATGTAGCTGATTGTGTTTTAATTTTTGCCATTTTATAACTCCACTTCTTTAATATAAATTTTAATTTTGGGGGTTCTACCCTCCGGTAGTCTATTTACAATTCCATTAAAACTTTCCACTTTTGATTTAAAATAGTGAAGAGTTAGTTCTCGGTCGGTAAGATTCAACATTAATTGTGAAGAGGTAGACATTTTTTCAGTATCTCTTCTCATGTTTAAGTGAGAATTACTTTTGTAAAATTGTTTTTTTAGTCCATCAAGAATATCTATAGCGTTTTTTGATATATCAAGAATCTTTTCAGCAGAAGTTTTTCTAATTTTAGATGAAAGATAATCATCACCTTTTGTATATCCAGCATCATAATAATGATATCCATGATTTGTTCTAACAAAGTTGTTAGAAGAAAGGTCTCTAATATCTAATTTAGGATTATGCTTTGAGGTCATTTCCATAGAAACCATTTTTTGTGGGTCGGAAACAAATGTGTGTCCTTTTACTCCCATTTTAGCAACAAGTTCTACAACTTCTTTTAGAGTTTTTTTTGTTAGTGCGGTTCTGATACGATTACCATCTTTAGAAGGCTTGCCCCCTTTTTTTACGATTTTCTTTTCGTTTTCATCATATCCAACCATTAGTGCCGTATTTAATACACCAATACCATATTCGTTCATACCCTCTGACCAATCCGTAACCATATCACGGAGATACGCAATTTCTACACCATCCACGATT
>Ga0208235_1000226_pt1 | contig 14657 bp, 8 predicted proteins | sample LakMenEpi22Oct12_FD_150727 | JGI IMG/M metagenome (GOLD analysis project Ga0208235, IMG submission 150727) | Freshwater microbial communities from Lake Mendota, WI - 22OCT2012 deep hole epilimnion (SPAdes) | ecosystem: Environmental > Aquatic > Freshwater > Lake > Epilimnion/Euphotic zone ... | reverse complement strand
GTTCTACTACAAAATTTGGTTCAATAAAATTCTTTTCATCGGATACCCACACAATTTATCCACCAACTCTTGAAGTTCGTTGGGATGATTCTTTGTTTTTAACAGGCTCACTTAACCCACTAACATCCGAAGATATTATTTTGTATGTAAAGGGATTGAATACTGAATATAAAGAAACATCAAAAGCAAAAATTCGTGTATATGGTCGTGATAGATTTCCACAAAGGTCATTTACATCTACTCCAATTAAAGATGTAAAATACTTACCAACTTCCGTATATTACTCGGTAGTTGATGCTGAAACCGAACAAGTATTTATTCCGTTTGACACCAACTACACAAAACTTAGTTGCGACTCCACATCTAACTATTTTAATTTTTGGTTTAATGGATTACAACCCGAACGATATTATAAATTCATTTTTAGGGTAGACCAAAACGGAACTACTAAATTTGTTGATGATAATTTTTATTTCAAGGTGGTTAGATAATGGCAAAAAGAAATGTAAATAGAAATGGTAGAGGACAAATTGTATCATACGAATTAAATTCAGGATCATATGGTGAAGTTCTTTTATCTAATGTAGATTTTCAAAATGTTGAAAAATACAATAGATTGTCATTTCAAGCAAATGTGGATTTTAGAATAGTAGAATTTAATCAGAACAAATTTGTTTTAAGTGGAATTAATAACCAAACAGCTACACCTGCAAGTGCTGTATCTACAAACATTACAAATTCTGATATATTAATAGACCCTATGATTGATTTGGGTTTTGTTTTATTTACAGTACAATTGTAGGAAATTAAAATATGTCATTCAAAAGATATTATAATGAAGATGTTGTTAAGGGTGTAACTCCCACTTTTGGTGAAGATTTTTCACCAAGAATTAATAGCTCCGTAGAAAAAATTAATACAAAATTAACCTTAGATGATGTTGATGGTAAATACCTTGGAATATATCAATTTCCAACATCACAAGAAACACATATATACTCTTCGGACTCATTATTAAAATCATCGTATTCATTCCCTATAAAATATGAATACAATGGGTCTTACCCAATTTTAAAAGTAACTCCAGAACTTGATTTAAGAAATCAAGAAATACGACAAGGTGTTTATTCTATAAATTATAACTTTTTAACAAAATTTGTTGAAAACTGTAGAATTGTAGATATTAGTGGAGATAGAACTGAAATACGAATTGAGAAAAAAGGAAATTTTGTTACTAGACAAAACGCATTTGCAGATTTAAGAACAATTTTATTATCAAACAGCGTATCAAATTCATTTACGTTACCTACTATACTTAGAGAGCTTGTTTTAAATTTTAAAGAAAACAATTTATATAATGTAATATCTTCTAAAGTTGAAGGCCCGGTTGTAGGTGAAGAAACAAAAACGCTAGCATACCCAAGAGATATGTTAGCAAATATATCTACTACATTTATTCCAAGAGATAGTGGTGTAACATCTCCGGGCGTTTGGAGAATGTTTATAGAGGTGTTCAATCCAGCCATTGGTCAATCAACTACATTGTCAGGCCAAGCAACTGGCCGAGCTCGTAAATATATGTTGAAGCCAAATAAACAATCGGTTGGTGATTTTATTTGGGAACCTGGACAAATTACATATACACGCGACCCCAATACTTTACCATTTCCAAGAGAAGATTTGGATGGTATATCTTTAAGCACTGCTAATTTAAATAATCTTAGTTTAACATACAAAAAGTATAATACAACTATAACATCATTTGATTCATTTGTAGTTAAATTAGACAGACCGCTTGAACTTGAATACGATGTAAATTCCACTTTAGATTTAGATGGTAGAATTTATGATTCTTACATAGAAAAAATTATAGCATTTCCAAGTGTAGTATCGAATGATGGTGTTGACTTTTCACAACCAAATTACAATATGGAGGTTGGTGATAAAACCGCAGATGGAACTAATTTTCAAACATGGAATTCTTTATTAGACATTGATGCTACTACATCAGCACGGTTAATTAATCATTATTTTAGTGGGTCATTGGGTAATGTAAAACTTAATATTGATTATTCAGATTTTACAAATTTTGTTCATTTTTCATCAGCAACCGAACGTGTTGATAATTTTGTATACAAATTAAAACAAATTGAAGGTTATAACGGCCGGATTAATTTTTTAACATCAATTAGTAGTTCAAATACTACCGCTGTGTTAACAAATGTATCTCAATCAATAGTTCGTAGAGATAGAATTATTGGAGGGTTTGATAACTTTGAAAATTATCTTTATTACGATACTACATCCAATAACTACACACATTGGTCTTCATCTGCATTTAATATATCACCATATCCTAAAACAAACATATTTCCACATTTACTATATGATACCACTTCATCTCAAGGTGAGTCTTGGTATAGTGGTGTATATTCGTCTGCGTCTTTGTATGATGAATTTAATGATGCTCGTTTAAGAAACATGATTCCAATTCATCTTCAAGAAGACGAGCGTAATGCGGAATATATTACTTTTGTTGATATGATTGGTCAACACTTTGATATTCAATGGACATATATTAAATCATTAACTGATATTAATCGTAGAGAAGAACATCCAAATGATGGTATGGCTGATGATATATTAAAGTCGGTAGCTGAGTCTATGGGATGGAAGTTAGCAAATGGCTACTCTGATGCGTCTCTTTGGAAATACGCATTGGGTGTTGAAGATAATGGCACATTATTTAATACAGGATCATTACAATCTAAATCACGCCAACAAATTGTTCATGAAACTTGGAGAAGAATTGTTAACAATTTACCAATGTTGTATAAGACAAAGGGAACTGCTCGTTCTATCAAAGCAATCCTTGCAACATATGGAATTCCACAAGCGTTCTTAAAAATTCGTGAGTGGGGTGGGCCTACAATTTCAACTCGTAAAAATGTTTATGAACATGAAAGATTTGTAAACAAATTAGAACTATCGCCATCAAAATATTTAACAGCCCCATGGGATGATATTAATTTAGATAGACCAAACTCAATTGAAATAATTGGTAAAATGCCGCAGGGAAATTACCACGTAGCAAGATTGTCCGATGGTTCTGATAATGTTGACTATTTTTGGGATTATAACATTTCAAATAAAACCGCTCGGATTCGTTTAAATATAAATGGTAGTGATATTATATCATCATCATATGTTCCATACGTGACACGTAGAGATGCAGTATTTACATTATCATCAGCTAGCATTAATATAAACTCAGCATGGGTTGATGATTGGGGTAATTTATTAGCAAACCCAACCGCAAGTTTTTTAGGCAATAATTCTACATTTAATAATGTTTGGAATTCCGCGGGCTCTTTATCAGTTCCAGGTCCAACAATTGATAGTAATATTTTTAATTATGAAACCGCAAGTATTCAAGAGGTTAGATACTTTCGTGATATAATTTCAAATGAGATTGTAATTGAACACGCTAAAAACAAAGAAGCTTACTTTAGCGATGATAACACTACTGATTTAGATATTGATACATCTTATGATAAATTAATGTTTCGTATTTTTCCTGATAGTGAATTTGAAACTACATCAAGTTATATTAGGTCAAGACATCCAAATCAAAAAATAACACAAACTGATTCCGGATTCATATTATCGGCATCATTTACAAATTTAACACCAACCCAATTGGTTGGTGAGGTTGATACACAATTTGTTACAATCCCATCAGTAGGTGCTTTAAATTTAATGAACAATAAAGTTCGTATTGAATCAGCTTCCTTAAAGGGACCATTAGACCCAGATAAATCAAATGAGTTAAGTGAATTTGATTATGCTCCTATTGATTCAAATTTATTAGGAACTTATTTTTCAACCACGGACACGGTAAACTTTGATATCTACAATTCAGAAGGTTACTTTGAAGCTGATGATTGGGTAGGTGATCCTGATAAACGATATAACGAGGGTTACCCATTATTAAAATACCGCGCAAAAAACTATTTTCAAAAGTATACTGCGTCTACCGCTATTGATTTAATTATGGATATGTTGTCTCGATATGATATGTCTGTGTTTACTCAAATCCAACAATTGATTCCTGCAAGAGCAGATTGGCATAAGGGTATTTTAATTGAACCACATATTCTTGAAAGAAATAAATATCGTAGAAATGGTGATATTACTTTTACAAAACATATGTTTGATGGTAAAATACAAGTAACTAAAAACACACTATCAGCGTCTCGTAATGATTACGATGTTGCTGAAATTGATTTATATGATTACCTACCATCAACATATCAATATCAAATTGCAGCGTTATCATCAAGTATTTCTTGTTCGGTTAGTTCAACTTCAACTATTGTAAGTGCTAGTGTTTTAAGCTCTCCACTACAAGCGGGTGAAATTGAACTTATATATCAAAGTTCTACGACAAATGCATCTAGCTTATCACACATCACATCGAGTGTTTTTTGGGTTGTTGAAGAAAATTCTGAAGAAGCATTTATTGGACCGGCTGGAAATTCAATTAGCGCAAGTGTTGATTCGATTGATGTAGATACATCTACTATTTTTTTATCAACAGGATATGTAATAAGGGATGTATATGATAATGAAGTTAGAACATTTATCTTATCACCTGATAATAATTTTGGTGAAGTTATATTTGGGCAATTTACTTCATCAAGTTTACAACAATCATGTGTTACTACATCGACATATGTTAATAGAACAAATGGATATTGGCAATATTCACCTACTGGCTCTACTGTCTTAAAATCAAAACTATCCAAGATTTATCAGGTTCCAAAGTATTTTTATTCAACTTCTTTATCTGCTAGTTTAAAATTACCAAGCTCATCTTCAATGGAGTGGTGGCATGGGCAAGATGATAGATTATCACTTTCTTTAGAAAACTTATTTTATAATGGATGTAAAATAACAAGCGATTCACTAACTACCGATTCGCTTGATACTCCAGATGGTGGGCCTGTTGTAGAAATTACTATTGTTGACCCGAATGTAATTATATATTCTACGCAAACAATATCCGATGGGGGTGTTGCTACTGAAATTCCAATAGGAACTTCGCCTGTAAGAGTTACCCCATCTGATGTTTTAATTGGTAACACTACAAGACAAGCTGTAATTCAAAAATCAAATGTTAGTTTAGAAAGTGACGCTTTAAAACCTTTGAACTTTATACCATTAAACAGTAGTCCAAAACTACCATTAATACAAGACAAAGCTCGAAATTTAATAAATAAATTATTAAAAGACAATAATTAACTATAAAAAGTTTAAAAACCATATTTATATACACAAATGAGGAAAACACTATGGGATTTTTAGATAATTCATCGGTAACAGTAGACGCCATTCTTACTAAAAAAGGAAGAGAACTGCTAGCACAAGGTCGTGATAAGTTTCAAATCACTCAATTCGCACTTGCGGATGATGAGGTTGATTACGAACTATGGAATCCAGCTCACCCATTGGGTTCTGACTATTATGGTATTATTATTGAAAATATGCCAGTAATTGAGGCAATTACGGATGAAAACTTTTCAATGAAATACAAATTGTTGTCTTTACCAAAAACGACTACAAGGTTGCCGTTTATTACAGCATCACCATCTTCTGTTACAATTAACGAAGGTCAAATAACTTCAGTAATTTCGGTAAATACAATTAATGGTGGTAATGCAGATTTAGGTTATACTGCTATTTTGTTAAACAAAGACGCGGGTTCAATTACAGGCAATCCTGGTGTTCCTGGAAATGTTTCACCAATTGTAAGTGTAAGCACATATAATTCAAATCAATCTATGACGGTTGTTGGTAAAAATCAATTTACATTTAGGTCTACTGCATTTTTATCCGGAAGAGCATCTCTTTCTACTCGTCTTATTATCATTGGTAATGAAACTGGTGGTAGAACTGAAATTAATATTATAGTAAATCCTGTAAGTGATATTACTATTGCAGGCAACGTAAGTAACGCATAAAAGGAATAAGAATGGAAGATGAAATATTGAATGGAACGAATGCTCTTGGGAATGCATCAGCTGCAATTTCAGCTGGAACTTTAAATATATCGGATGTTGTAGCAAGCGACATTTTACGAGATGCGACTCCGATAATTCCGGCCGGAGCATATGATTACGGAAGTGGTAAAGTTTTTACCGCATTTACTATTGAAGATGTAGTTGAAGGCGATTCTCAAAGAATTACGCGTGGTTTATGGAGTGGTAATGTTGGTGAATTATCTACGTTCTTTACATCATCATATCAATCATCTACTCAAAAACAATACTACTATGAAATTTACAATGGTGACCCGCAAGTTTCTACAAACCAACCGCAATTTTCTGTTGCATATGGTCATAATCTTGGTAGTGGTTCTTTAGGAACAAACGAAGATTCACCATCAAGTGCTATCTATTCACAATTTCAACAAATTCTTTTACCAGCAAGTCAAAGAGTTTTTAGTTTTGGTGGAGTAGCTCAAAATGATATTTATGTAATTTCTATCAATCGGTCTCGTTTAAGAGATAAATTAGATCCAGGAAATTGGGAATTAGTATTATCAGGATCAAATGGTCAAACCCTACGATTAATTGATGATAGTGGCGATGTTAACCAATTGGGAGATTCTACATTAACTTCTTACAATGTAGTTTCTGGCTCATTATTGAGCGGAGTAAATGCTTCAAGTACTGTATTTGGCGCGGTGTTCCCACAATTCGGATGTATTGTATTGGGTGGTGTTGCTCTTGACGCATCCGCTTCATTAGAGACAAATAGAACTTCAAATGTTGATGCTCAAAATCATAGAAGATTATTTCTTGCAATTAGTGGAGCTGCTGCAGCGAATGTTGCAAATGGATTTCAAGCCAGAAGTGAAGAAGAAGTTAAATCTACATTTTTCTTTATAAGAGCAAAAAATGCAGAATATAATTTTTCAAACAACCCATCATACGTTACTGGTTCAACCGGTCAATTAAGGCAACAAACTTTTATTGGCGATTCTAAAAGTTATATTACATCAGTAGGTCTCTATAATAACAACAACGAACTTTTAGCAATTGCTAAGTTGTCTAAACCTTTATTAAAATCATTTTCGAATGAAATTTTAATTAAGGTTAAATTAGATTTCTAAAGATGATACCAAATGGGAATTGTATTCAAACGAATATTCAATGGGGGCATTCAACAGCGACCCTTTAAAGCTCATAAACGATATGAGGTAACTGATGTTAATTATTCATCATCGTTTGAAATATCCATTCTTCGTGGTGTATCTGACAATGGGATTTTAACGCAAGTATCAACATCCGCTAACAATCAAATTGTAGTGGACCCCTTAATTATTACTGGGTCTGGCGCGTTAACTAATGAGTTAAATAACATTCCTCAAACAATTGTTTGGAATTCAATTAACTCTACATTCTTTAAAAGAAGAAGTGATATTAGATTATACGAAACCGCATCGGTAGTATCTATACCTCAAAATAAATTTGGAGATGGTATTAAGCCAGGTTCAGTTAGTGTTTTAGACAATAGTAATTACCCATTAACCCTAATTTCATTATCGGATTTAAAAATAGATGATGATTATGGACTTTTAGTAGCAAATGAACTTACAAGTTCAACCTATATGAATAGTGGAGATGTATTACTTTATCTCGACTTTGATGGTAGTGTTGTAGATAGGTCTTTTTATTCTGCTGAAAATTTTACTTTAGGGGAACGTAGTGGTATAACTTCAAATGTAAGTTTGGGTATTGGTAAATTTTATAATTTTAATAAAAACAATAATGTTCAAATTAAACATAGAGGTCATTTTAATATACTTAATAAGGTAGATAACTGGTCAGTTTCTTTTTGGGCAAATATTCCACCATCTCAATCTTTAGCCGGAGTTGAAACGCAAACTCTTTTTCAAAAGAAAAGTATAGAAACTTACTCTGACATCAATATGGTTGAAAGAGTTCGAACTAATAATTCACCACAATATCCATTTGACATTTCTTTTAATACAGAGTTACACCCAACAAACGCAGGTCATATTTTTGTTAAAGCATCTGATGGTATCTCTACTCTTAACATATCATCATCAATGTCAGTCAATGATGGTTTATTTCACCACTATGTTGTAAATAAGTCAAACAATGAATTATCATTATACATTGATGGTGTTAAAAATGTGAGTGGGTCATATACTTTTAGTGGAGCCGTTAATAACGATAGAGACATTATCGCCGGAAGTGATATGGTATCTTCAAACGGATTTGGGTTTTCTGGTTCTATTTCACAACTTAGAATTTACAGAGGTGAGTTGTCTAATAATATAATATCATCTCTTGCAGATAATTCAACAAGTGGTTCTGCTATTCAACGAAAAGAAGTGGGATATGTTTTTTACAAACAAGGTATGATATTTGTTTCAGACCCACGGCCAAGATATCAAAATATATTTTTAGGAAATGGTAATTGGAATTATTCAAATAAGCCATTTCAATTAAATTACAAAGCTACAAAAACAATTGAAGAAGTTTCTATTTTATGTGAATTAAATAGGGATGAATTTAACGTTTCACAAAACGCATCTTTAAGATTGTCATCAAATGAATTTGACCCAAGACTAAAGTCCATAGTAACTGGCTCTGACTTTAGACCATACATTACTCAAATTGGATTATACAATGATACTGGCGACTTGCTTGCTGTTGCTAAACTTGGGTCTCCATTAAAAAAACGACAAGATGTTGATGTAACTATTAATGTAAAATTTGATATAGATTAAATACAAGTTATGGCAAACGGAAATTGGAGTCATATCCAAAAGTCAAAAGGACATAAGTCTGGTCTTGAAACTAAAATTAACGAACAATTAAAAATTCAAGGAATAGATGGCGAATATGAAAAACATGAAATTTCATACACCATCCCAGCGTCACACCACACTTATAAGCCTGACTTTAAATTACCAAATGGAATCTATATAGAATCAAAAGGTTGGTTTTTAGCCGAGGATAGAAAAAAGCATTTGTTAATTAAAGAACAACATCCTGAAATAGATTTACGATTTATACTTCAATCCCCAAATGGTAAAATTTACAAAGGGTCAAAGACCACGTATGCTCAATGGTGTGACAAGAATGGGTTCGTATGGGCTGCAAAAGAAATCCCCAAAACGTGGTTGGATGAAAAACCTAAACAAGATTTTTTTGATTTCTCAAAATAATTTCGTATATTAGTAGTTATGGAAGATAGACTACTCACACTATTAGAGTCTGTATTGGGAAAATCAAAGAAAACCTCTGGTGATAATTATGCGTTCTATTCTCCATTTGTAGACCACTACAAACCAAAATTAGAGATTAATATACGAATTAATTCTAAAGGAGACAACCCGTGGCATTGTTGGATTTCTGATGAAAAGGGTAAGACTATTAAGTCACTTTTCAAAAAACTTCATGTATCCAAATCAACTTGGGATGAGTATAATTCTATCTTTAATAAGGTTAACCGATACGCAAGTGAGTATGAAACTACCGAAATTGTAGAACGAGTAGAACTTCCAAAAGAGTTTAAACCACTATACGAACCCTCCAATTCATTTAAAAGAAAACACGCTTTAAACTACTTGTTAAATAGAGAAATTCGTCTTGAAGATATTGTTAAATACAATATTGGATATTGCGATAGTGGTGAGTATCAAGATAAAATTATAATTCCATCTTATGATAATCATGGTAAGTTAAACTTTTTTGTGGGAAGGTCATTTTATGAAACAAAATTTAAACATAAAAATCCAAAAGTTTCCAAAAACATTATTGGGTTTGAACTATTAATTAATTGGGATACTCCTATTATTTTATGTGAAGGTGCCTTTGATGCAATTGCAATTAGAAGAAATGCAATTCCGTTATTTGGAAAATCTATACAATCTGAATTAGAAAAGAAAATAATTGGAAATTCGGTAAAAAAGTTGTATATTTGTTTAGATTCGGATGCTATAAAAAATGCAATAGGATTAGCAAAGAAGTTTATGTCGTATGGAATTCAAACACATTTAGTTGCTCTTGATAATAGAGACGCTTCTGAATTGGGTTATGAACAAATTAATAAAAAAATATATGATACACCCCCATTGGACTTAAAAAAGTTAATGGAGTATCAATTGTTTAGCGTATGAAGAATTTAAAAAAGATTAACATTGGTATTGAAAAGATTGGTAAAATTTATCACATCGCCGATGTTCATATTAGAAACCTAAAAAGACACTCCGAATATCGTGATGTGTTTTCTCAACTTTATGGATACATTTTGTCCACAATGGCGGAAAACGACATCATTGTTGTTGCTGGTGATATTGTTCACGCAAAAACCGATATGTCGCCTGAAGTAGTAGATTTGACGCAGGAGTTTTTTACTCGTTTATCAGACTTATTACCAACCATTGTTATTCCAGGTAATCACGATGCTAATTTAAGCAATCCAAATAGAATGGATGCTCTTCAGCCTGTTATCAATGCTTTAAAACTTCCAAGACTACACTACCTTCGTGATACGGGTGTTTGGAAAGTTGGTAATTGTTTGTTTACCCACCAATCGGTATTTGATGATTCGCCTGGATTCCCCCCACCACTTGATGTCACAAATTGTGATTTCAAAATTGCATTGTTTCATGGGCCAGTTGATAAAATTGTAACCGAACATGGGTTTGTAATTGAAAACAAAAAAATTAATGTATCAAATTTTGATGGGTATGATTTAGTATTGTTGGGTGATATTCACAAACCAAATAATGCTGTATTGGATAATAATCATATTATGTATCCAGGTTCATTAATTATGCAGAACCACGCAGAATCACTTTATCCAGAACACGGAATTTTGGTGTGGGACATGAACACTTTAACAAGTAAATTCGTTAGTATTCCAAATGAATATGGTTATGTCACGGTTGATATTGAAGATGGACATATTGTATCCAATACTTATATCCCACCAAGACCACGGATGCGTGTTCGTGTTAAGAACACCAAAACCGCAGAGCTTAACAAAATTATTGCGGACCTAAAAAAAGGTCGCAAGATGGAAGAATTAACTATTCAAAAAGTAATCACTCATAAAACCCAAGGTGAACATGAAAAGATTGTTCTTCAAAATGTTCGTGATGTTGCTTTCCAAAATAAATTAATTGAAGATTATCTCACCGAAACCGAACAATTAACCGAAGAACATTTGGGTATTGTAAAGTCAATTAATGCCGACATTAATGCAAAGTTGGGTAGTGGTCGAATTATTACAAATTCTACTTGGATTCCAAAAACCTTTGAGTTTTCAAATATGTTCTCATATGGGCCGAATAATATTATTAATTTCAGTAATATGAAAGGCGCATATGGTATCTTTGCTCCAAACGCAAGTGGTAAGTCAACTCTATGGGATGCTTTATCGTTTTGTATATTTGATAAATGTTCACGAACCTCAAAGGCTGATGATGTTATGAACTATTCAAAAAATTCATTTGATTGTAAATTTACTTTTGAGTTAAATGGTATTGATTACATCATCGAGAGGGTAGCTAAGAAGTCGCCTAAGAGAGGCAGTGTTAAAGTAGATACCAACTTCTATCGAATGGTAGATGGTCAGTCAGAGTCGCTTAATGGTGAACAGCGTAGAGATACTAACTCAATCATCCGTGAGTATGTTGGAACATATGATGACTTTGTATTAACAGCAATGTCAACTCAATCTAATAATACAGGCTTTATAGATAAATCACAAAAAGAAAGAAAAGAACTACTTGCTCAATTCTTGGATATGGATGTATTTGAAGGATTATATCAGATTGCAAGTGAAGAGGTGAGAGAACTATCAGCTCTTTTAAAAGACTACAAAAACCAAGACCTACCAACCCAACTTGCAGAAGCAGAAGAAACCCTTACATCTATCACAGGCTCATTAGACACTCTACAAGAACAAAAAACAAAATTAGAAGGTCAACGAAATGTAGTAAATACAAAGATTGAATTTGAGGTTCAAAACTTAAAGCAAGTGGAGGATATCGGTGACATTGAACAATTAGAAGCTCATTTAAAATCCTTAATTACACAGCGAGATTTACAAAATAACGAATGTAGTATAAACCTTACGGAGGTTACAAAAATAGAAACCAATCAAAAAGATATTGAATATAAAATAAATTCTATTGATATTAAACACCTTCGTGAGCAAAATGATTTGTATAAGTCATATGATGACCAATTCAATACAATGGGTCTTGAGTGTGACAAATTAGAATCACAAATGATTCACGCAAAAAAACACTTAGATGGTATTGGTTCTCTTTCATTTGATGATAATTGTAATCATTGCGTTCAGAACAAAAACACACCATTTGCACAACAAGCACAAACTCTTTCGTCTGAAATCAAACGATTGGGTAAAGAGTATGGTGACCTTGTAAGTAAAAGAATGGGTGTAATGTCACTTCGAAACGAGTGTGATGTTACTAACGACTTAAAAAAGTGGGATTCGCTTTCACAACAATGTTCAAATTTAGATAGGGAATGGTTACGAGCAACTAAAGCATATGACTATTGTGTATCGCTTGTAAAAGATTATGATATTTCTATTCGAGATTTGGAATCGGATATTCAAAAAGCAAAAGGTCAACAAGAGGCTGTTGAACACAATAAGTTAGTGCAGGAAAAGATAAAATCTTTTAAAGTTGCAAGAGTTGAAATTGAAGAAAACATCAAAGAGGTTACAGACAAAATTATGAATGTAAACTCTGAAATTAAATTGGCTGAAAAAACAATTGAAAATGTTCACCAGTCTCTTCAAAAATTAAATGCCATGGAACTTAGATTCGATGGATACGAATACTATTTAAAATGTGTAAAACGTGATGGTATTCCATATAACCTTATTTCGGAAATTTTACCTAAATTAGAAGTTGAAATAAATAACATTCTTTCTCCGATTGTAGATTTCCAAATTCTATTAAATACTGATGGCAAAAATATCAACTCATTTATTGCTTATTCTGATACCGAATATTGGCCATTAGAACTTACAAGTGGTATGGAAAAGTTCATTTCATCCCTTGCCATTAGAACAGCTCTAATAAATGTATCTAATTTACCACGACCAAACTTTATCGCAATTGATGAAGGATTTGGGTCATTAGATACGGACAACTTTAATTCTCTATATTTATTATTTGATTACTTAAAAACTCAATTCGATTTTATTATCACGATATCTCACATTGATAAGACGCGAGACATGGTAGACCAAATAATCGACATCAATAAAATAAAAGGGTTCTCAAAAGTATCATACTTATAAGAAACCATGGAGTCCGTTAATGGCATTAGAACTAAAAAAAAGGTCTAAACTATTTTTAAATAAAATAGCAGGTGCTACTGACCTGTCATTTGATGATGGTGTTAGGTTATTTGGCATATCTAATCTTCCTGAATTTCTTGGAGAAGGTAAAAACTCGTTTAGGATAAAACCTACGCGATTTAAAAGTCGTAGTCGTATTGAAATCGAAGTTTTAGATAGAGATGGTAATCCTATCTATTGGGAAACTTCTATATATAAAGATTCTGATAATTCAAGTTTAGTATCAATTTGGGTATACAACTTACCAACTAATAAAAGATATAACACGCCGGATGGGCCTGCTACAATTGTCATAACAGCCACTGCGGTTAATGACACTCCTTTAAGATGGTCATATCCATTAAATGTTGTAAAGTCAAGACAATCGCCATCTGATATAGTATTTAAAACACAACCTAACTTTACAATTAGCTCAAGTGTTGAAATATTTACAAATAAATTAGTTTCAAATAATCAACTAATAACAGTTACGGATGAGATTGATGTTTTTTACAAAAAATCTACATATGGTAATACTGTTACTTTAGAGTATGAATCGTTAACTCCATTTAATAAAGAAATGGTAGGTGGTATTGTTTATGCTGATTTGTCTAATGTAGTTTTATTTCCAAGATTAGGGGGTGGTCAAACACAACCAACACAATTTACCGCAAGTGTTCTTGAAGTATCATCATCAAATGTAATGCGTATTGATAAGCCAATCACTACAATTGATACTCGTTCAGTTGGTTCAATACATACCTATGACTATTCCGATGGGCTTGTAAACATAAATGTAGAATATTACTCAACCGGCTCGGATACTCCTACTCAAAATCAAATTGCTTTTGCAAATATTTCACTATCAGATGTCAATCCGATTTCTGGTAGAATTTATTCAGTAAGAACTTCGATAAAATCAGATGGATTATTAAATTCAGACTATTCTACAATTGGCGAAACTCAAATAGAAAATACTTCATCATTTTCATACAAAGTTCCCATTCCAACAGAACAATTAAATGACCCAAAAACATTACGATTACAATTTGTAAATGAATTGGGTAATGTATCTACAACCGAAATTGAAATATCATCAGTTGTATTTACAGGCGGTAATGTTTATATAGCTGGTAATCAATCCCTAATTACAGGCTCATTTCATATTGGTAATGCTATTGGAACGGGCATCGAAATGTCAGGTAATTCAAGTGGATATCTTAAATCAGTAG
>Ga0208235_1000221_pt1 | contig 14774 bp, 26 predicted proteins | sample LakMenEpi22Oct12_FD_150727 | JGI IMG/M metagenome (GOLD analysis project Ga0208235, IMG submission 150727) | Freshwater microbial communities from Lake Mendota, WI - 22OCT2012 deep hole epilimnion (SPAdes) | ecosystem: Environmental > Aquatic > Freshwater > Lake > Epilimnion/Euphotic zone ... | reverse complement strand
CTAGTTGCTTTCTCATTATTCCTCTGTGTATTCGGTAGGGATGTAGAAATTGTCCCAACCGAGAGCCTGTTTGGCTATAGTCATAGGAATAATCAAAGGGACGCTTCTATGACTTTTGGGTAGGAGAGTAAAGACATCATTGGATGAATTAACGAAGGTGGCATTCTTCCACTCTCGTCTCTTTTTTAATAGTGTAATTGGAAAAACCATAGGCAGGGTTGAATCATCGGTAGTCATAGTCTCTAAAGCTCTGACTTGCTTACCTCTGCCGTTTTTTATTTTTGGGTTGGACCAAACAACCACAGCCAACTCCTCAGGGGCGTATGAGCCTGTCTTATTCTTAAAAACGGTATTCACTTAGCAATCCTTCGAGCCATGGCTCGGTAGGAGACTCCAGCGGCCTCTGCCAACGCTTGGGTAGGTACACCCAAGGTGTAGAGGGTCTTCACCATCGTAGTCAACTGCTGATTGGCTACAGATACTGGGTGGTTATCTGGGGTCCTTGCTCTATAACGCTTTGCTTGGTCAGAAAGCTCTCGTAGTTGGTCTTTTACATTGGGAGGGACGCCCGGAGAAATGGTCCTCAAACGGGGCGCTGTCTTTACAGGGGTAGAGACAGTGAAGGAGCGGGGTGGTGGAGAAGGCACTGGTCTGTGCTGCTCAACAATCTCAGCACGACGTACCCAGAAGTGGATGGTTGTCTTTGGCTTGGCAGGTTCCAAAGAAGAGCCAAGAGCTTGTAGAGACCAACCTGCTTCCCACAAAGCGCGAAGGCGCGACTCAGCGGAGGCTTTATCTAAGGAGTTGATAAAAGCCACTTCATCTGCTGAGAGGTGAGGGATTTTCATTTCTATAGTGTACAGGATTTTAGAGGTGCCGTACGGAGCCAATACATTGTACGGCAGCAGCGATTTTATGAACCTTAACGTTTTTTACTTTTGGCCTGTCAGACGGCTCTGCTATTATTTGGCCTTTCGCCAAATCGTTCCGGGCTTTTTTTGCTGGCCCTGGCTTTTTTCTTTTCAAAAACTTTTTCTTGTTCTCTGGTTAATGCCTATGTGCTTTTTATTTTTTTCTTGAGGCAGGGGGGTAGGTGTAGGAAAGGCAAGGCAATGTTCGTGCATCTTTTTTCTTTTGCCTCTGGTCTAGGGGGCTAAACAATGTTGAGATGTTAGGTCAAGGCTTGCTTTTACTTGTTGTCAGGCTTGCTCTTGCTTGTCTAGGTGGGCTTGACTTGTTGAGGCTAAGAAGTTGTTAGGTTGTTGATGGTCTGGGCTACTAGCAATCTTGGTTGGGCTGGCTATGTTGTTCAGTTGTTGATAGTCAGACTGGTCAGCTGGTTACTGACGAGTAGCAAATAAGTTGATGACAGGTCAAAACAACTTGTCAAAGTTTGACCTGGCAGCCAGGCTGCCTAGCACCTGGCGACTGCCTACAATCTGGGGAGTTATTGTGATGTCAGGGCTAGCACTATGGCTATGAGACTGCTAGAAACTTGTTACCAAAATGTGATGTAATAAACAGTAAATGGACTTGACATAGTGCAGGAAGGTGCTAGATTAAGCGTGTGGTGAGAGGCTCACCGCATAAACGACAAAACGAAAGAGGCACAAAATGAAGACATACGGAATTTCAATCACCGCAGGTGGAGCGCAATACAACTTCCACGTGGACACTATCAAGAAGGTGCGTGAGTTATTTACAGGCTCTCGCTACATTACAGAGTTCACCGTATACGAGCAGACACACACAGGCACCGCAATGACTTACCGCACTATGACAGATGAAGAAGTGCAGGACATTATCTGGGGAAGGGCTGCCTAATGAAGGCTCTAGTTCTAACCGCAACAGGTGAAGTCAAGGAGCTTGACGGCATTACTCTTCAGGACTTACAGTCCGCAGTAGGTGGCTGGGTTCAGGCTATTGACCTAGCAGAAGACTTGACTATGTGGCTCAACGAGGAAGGCAAACTTGTAGGGCTACCGCACAACACAACCGCACAGAAACTCTGGGACAAGACTTTCTGGGTTGGTTCAGATTTCGTCGTTGGTGATGTCGTTCTCACTGGTGGCACAGGGGAAGAGGGTGAAACCCTTCCTCTGGGCGACGACACCGCACAACGAGTCCGCAAGATACTGGTTGCCTCCTAGTATCTAGGGAAAGACCCCTCTGGCTTAGTTCACCAGGGGGGTTTTTTCGTTATCAAAATGTGATGTAATAAACACCGAATAGACTTGCAAAAGTGCAGGAAGGTGTTATTGTTCTACTTAGAGGCAAACGACGAAAGGAAAACAAATGTCAGGCTACTACCCAGAAGGTGTTACAGGAAACGAATACCAAATCGCAGGGGCTCAACACGAGTGGAGTGATGTCCGTGCAGAGGCTTGCTACAACGAAGACTGCAAAATGTTCGAGGTTGAAGATGTAGAGGCAGAGGTTGAAATCGAATTGTCACACGACACCGAATACTACGAGTGGAAGTGTCCAACTTGTGGAGCAACTAGAGACATTGAAAGAAATGTCGAATAAGGATTAAAAAGAAAAACCCCGCCCAAAGAGGCGGGGTTCTTTCTTTTACGACTATGGTAGGACTTTTACAGATGTCCCAGCGAATACTGCCTCAATCATCTCTTGGGAGTAGAGGCTATGAGTCACCGCATTGTCAGCCTTAAAATCTTCAAGGGCTTTAGCAGTTCCTGCACTAATCCAACCTTGCTTGTCATCTCCAGCAGAGACATAACCTAGTTCAACTAGGCGAGACTGAAGAAGAGCAACAGAGTTACTGTTCTTCGCATAGAGGGATTCAAAAACGATCTTCGACAAATAGACCGCAGAGCCATCGGCGATCTGAGTTGAAACAGCTTGAGGCGTAATTTTTTTACCCTTGCTCTTCTTCTCAGCTGCTGCGTCTTCTTCAACTACAGCAATCACTTCAGGCTTTACTTCTTCAACTACAGGAGTCTTAGGCTCAGCCATTACTACAGGCAGAGTCTCAGGCTCAACGGCGAGCGCAACAGGCTCAACCGCAGGAACAATAGGCTCCTCTAAGTTATACAAACGCTCTGGTTCTTGGCTCATAACTATCCTTTGGTTGGGTATTCAGCAAGGAAAGATTCAAATCTTTCACTACCCTGATTATACCCTTGGACTTTCCAAGCCGAGAAGTCAGTTCCTTTAGCACTCATGTGAAATGCAATCTCTGCATTAGTCACAGGGTCAAGCAACTCTTCGTTCTTCTTGAGTTCAAACTTCTCAAGACGAGCGTCTCCAAGTGCTCCTATCATGTTGATTTGGAACAACCCGTAAGAATTGTCTCCAGTTCGGGTATTCGAGTTATGGGCTTTAGGGCGACCATTGGACTCAGTCATCACAACAGCCCATGCTGTCTTCAAACCTTGACCTTCGAACCCAACGAGCTTGAGCAAGTTCTTCAGCTCAAGCGGCGCAAGAGGGACAGTTCTGTCTTCAAATAGTTCGAGCTGTATCTGAGTCTTCAGATTTTTTACCTCTTCAAGCTGCTTGTCACGGGACGCAGTTTGGGTAATCCGCGCTGTTGCTACTTGGAACAACCGCACTTCTTCAGCCGCGGCTACTTCAGCCGCCACTATTTGTTTCTGTTCTTCGTTCTCTGTTTCTGCATTTGCTGCCGCGCTCCACACGACTGCTCCTGCTAGCACTGCTGCTATCACACCAAACGTAGTAGTTTCGGCATGGCGAAATAAGGGCTTTCGCATTTGCTTCTCCTTTGTTAGGGGACATGGGCAGGTTGCTAGTTACTCGCAACCAATGGGCTGAGGCGCCCTTCGTTTTGTCTAAGGTGTCGTTTCATCACTAAAACCATAGCACACGTGCAGGAAGGTCTGTCAAACACAGACACGCACGCTACGCCTGAGGCAAACTGTATTCTTCGTCATACCAGCGTGAACCTAAAGTGCTTCCTTTTTTGGTCTTTTTACGCTTGTCAGACACTTCGAGCATCTCATACCAGACTCCGTGCAGAGGCTCCGCGAAATCATAGCCGCGAGTCTTCGTCACCTGAGTCTTGAAGTTGTCGTAATCCATCTGCTCGATGCGACTTGAAATCCATTGAGTCAGTTGTTCCTTTGTGAGGTAGACGCGATACTCGTAGTCACGATGCTGTAACTCCACAATTTTTACCTTGAACATCTTCACAAAACCTTCAAGGGACTTCTTATCGCGAGCGCGAACAGAAATCTTGCTTCGGTCTTCCTTTGAAACAACCGCACTAACAAACCCTGTATCAGTAAATAACCACATAATTACTCTCTTCCACTCAAGATGGCAGATGAAATTGCTACTGCACCAAATGCCATCACAAAATTTGGTGAATTTAATACCGCAGACAACACCGCACCAGCGCTTGCGAGCGCCGAGACTAATGCTGTCCAAACAATGTTCTTAGGCATTGGTGACAACCCTTCTATCAGGACGAGTTCTACCCACTAGACGCTGTGATGGGTCACGAAACTCGATACCACCTGCTCTAATGGCTTTTCTCGCTGTTCTATAAGCGACGCCGAGTTGCTTTGCTACAGCCTCAACAGCCATACCTTCCACATACATCTTCGCTGCTTCTTCAGCCAGACGCTGACTCTTCAATTTTTACTCCTCATCTCTTGGTCTTTGAATTGCTGACTTTGGGTCAAATCCCATGTCCCGCATCTTTCTTTCTAACTCTTGCCCGCCTTCTTCCCCAGAAACAGCACGACCTGACTTCCAAGTAAATGGCGTTGTATCTCCCATCGGTAAAACCCAGAGGTGATACTGATTCGCACCATCAACCAACATGGCTTCAGGTGGGAAAATCTCTATTGCTTCTCGTTGCTTGCCCGCAAGTTCGTTCTTGATGCGTTGAAAATGACGCCAATCTCGAACAGCCTTGCGTTGCTGATGTCTGATACTTAGATGAATAGGTCCATCTTCTCCTTGATGAGGTATCAACAGCGTTTTGAATACAACATAAAACCTGTTCTGCCACATTGTTTCGCCTTCGCCCAGCAAATCAGGTCTTGGATTCCCATCGACCATCGGCATCGCTTCAACGAACTCGTCCCAAATCGGCGCAGTTGTGCCAGCTTTTTTACCCTTTGCCATCACTACCCTCGCTTTCTGTTGGGAAGTGGAAGGTCTTTTACATACTGTCGGCGTGCTTCCTTAGTTGGCAACGCATCTCGTTCTGCTAGTTGCGCATCTGTCATAAAGGCAAACTTCAGTAGGAAGTCCGCAAAGTCTGTATCTGAAATCAAATCAAGGTCTTGTCCAAATCTTCCTTTACGCATTACTTGGTCTCCTTTGGAAAGTGGCACTCAATCAAATCGCCCCAGCAATAGCCATTTTCTGTCCACCACAAATTGGCAGACACCTGCCACACCGCAAAAACAACTACGGCGAGCGCCACAGAGAAGAACACATTACGGCGCACCACATACTTGCGCTCTTGCTTCCACTTAGAAGTTTCTGCTAGTCCAATGAACTCAATCGCTTTGTCGAACATTTTGTTTCCTTTCGTCATTTTGTCTTACTGGATAAGTTTATTACATCTTCCTGCATTTTGTCAAACTATCGGCGTGTCGCTTTTCTACGCAAGTTCCACACATAGAGAGCGTGAAGGATTTCCTGCACCATCTCTAGGAAGGTTAGTTCCTGTCGGCGATTACGGCGACGGCGTGGCTTTAGGCGCTTGTATGTGCCATAAACCGCACTATCAGGTAGTCCTCGCATTGTCTTTCCTTTCGTCGTTTTTTCCTTACATAGATAACTTTATACGAAAGTGCAGGAAAGTCAAGTCCAAATGCAGGAAAATAAAATAATTTTTTGTGAGAAAGACCACAGGCAAAATGTCCGATTTTTAGTGACACTTTCGAGGCTAAGGCGTATTGGTGGTTTTAACTTCCAAATAACTTTAACGACTTGGCTGATGACACTCGTCTTGCTGAACAGAAATCAACAACTGACCACCCGTGTTAGGTTCCAGGCTTGTTGCAATCTCCAGCGAGCGCCGCACAGCAGCACGCACTGAAGAAACGGAGAATTTTTTACCCTGGAGATCAGCGTGCAGCGATCCAAGAGCGTAAGCTCCGCCAGATCCAAATGCGTAAATTCCAGATGCGTCCCTTGCCCAGTCATAACCAGAGCCAATCTCATAGACCGCACCGTGCACAACGCAGAGAATTGTTGAGTCTTGATTACCCTTCTCGCCATACTGCACCTCATCAAACAAGGCTTTGAGTTCAGGTATAAATTTAGTTGAGATGAATTTATCCAGCCTATTGCCAGAGCAATTCATAGGCGGCACAGGTGGCTTAAACTGATAAGCAAGCAAGTTAATTGCCCGCATGTCACCCGCGGCCCCTAACAAGAAGGGCCCATTTTTTACTATCTTTGGATTATCTTTTGGAAGGTAGAAAATCCTGTCATCTTCAGTTACTTGGCTGTCGCAACCAACCACAGACCAATGAGGTCCTTGCACAGCCACCATCGTTGTCATCAGTAATCCCAGAGCATCTCTCTAAGTAGTTCGTCATACTCAGTTCCTAGATGAGCGTGCCTCTTTGCAGAAACATCTTCTTCCTCAATGAGTGTGTCTAAATCAAGGACAGCCGTGTAGCCCTCTTCATCAAACATAATTACAAGTTTTACTCTTCCATCATTTGTATCATCAACCAATGCGGCAACAAACTTTTGCCCATCTGAGTTGGTGTGGACTGAGGAATCAAGAATCTCTATTTCTGACATACCTCAATCGTAAACCTCTTTTAGGGGTGTGATAGGAAGGCACGCAGGGACACCTCTTCCCCGCATAGGGTGTGCAGGAAAGGGTGCGGCAGGGGGTAGCAATCCCGCCTCATCAGCTCGGCGAGCGCGGAGCTCCAGCACGAGCTGGAGTTCTAGAATAAAACAAATTTTTACCCTTGATTTGCCGCAGCTACTCCTCTACAACCCCAATTTCATTGGAAACTGACTCCAAGTCCCACCCGTAGTGACCCAACATAAATTGCTTTGCCAATCTAATGGCAAACTCGTCGTCGTCTTCTCCTTCGGCACGCAACTTCTCATCTAGGACAACTGTCGTCATCATTGAAAAGTAATCGCCAACAAACAAAACTGTCCGCGAAAGAGTTATTGAGTCAATCGTTCCCATCTCACTCATTTTTACCCTCTAACTCCTTTATTAACTCAACAACATCTCTTGTATCAACTTCGTCATCAGGGAGATAGTTCATCTGCAAGTGATTTACAAGGTCTCGAACTTTCATCTTTTTTCTTTTTCTCCCCAACCTATAACTCTGAGTAGATTTCACTTCTCCAGTTTGAGTGAAGCCAACAGAATAACTTTTCTTTACTCTTTTGTATCTATTAGAAACTCCACCCGTAGTTTTGTATCCAAGAAGCACCGCAAGTTCTGCTGCCGAAACTCCTCGCTCAATCTCCTCTACAAGAAGTCTGTCGAACTCTAAAACTTCAGGAGCATCTCTCTTCAACCCTCTTGCTTTTTCTCGTTGAAGTGGTCTTAGTTCTTGTAGTCTCGCAACTACTTTTTCATCTGCTTTTACCATTTTTACTTCTCCTGCTCTGCTAGATACTGTGCAATCTCTTCTTTTGTAGTTCCTGTTGCTTCTTGAAACCGCACCCACAGGTCGCCTGTTGTTGCATACATTTCCATCATTGCAAACAACTTATCCATTGAATAATCTTTGTGGTTCTTGTGCTTGTTAATTCTTTCTTGAAAGAAAGTTAATAACATTGCCATACCCATTGCAGATAGTTCTGCTTCTTTTTCATTTAGTTCTATTGTTGCCATTTGAGTTGTCCTCTCGTCATTTTTAGGTATACACGGAGCAACATCTTGTTTCCGACCCTCTAGAGTCTTAAGTCGTTCAGGTGACCACTGCTGAACTCCGTGTATGAAAGAATCATTTCACTTCCCTGCATTTCTGTCAAGTTTATTTTTCAGCGTGTCGCAAACTTTTTGCGAGCGCCACCACCACCACCGCACCCACCACCAAATAATCCGTGCATCATTGAAAAGTTATTTGGAAGTCCTGGTGCAGGAAATTGCTGCTGACCTGGAATTTGCTGCCGCAGCTCCCGGAATTTTTACCCCCACATCTGAGCAAAAGAAAACCCCCCGCATTTCTGCGAGGGGCTTCTCCTAATTGGGGGGTTAGGTTTTACTTAGCGACTAGCACCACATACTTGCTAAGAGTCTGTGTTGCTTCGTATGCCTCTGGGAAGGCGGTCTTTAGGGCTTCGGTGTCAATACCGCGACGCTCGCGGTGTGATACTTCAAGACGGAGAGTTCCATCTGGTAGAAGTCCCTGTGTCGCCTCACCAAGATAATTCTTGATTTGTGCCTCTAGTTCCTTCTTTTCTTTTTCCATCTTTGTGATGAGGTCACGCTTCTCAATAAACTGCTCAATCACAATCTGTGTTGCCTTGTCGAGATAAACCGCATTTGCTTTTGTCTCAACTGTGGTTGTTACTTCTACTACTGCTGGTGTTGCTACTGTCTTTGTAACTGTTGCCTTAGACATAACTAAGACTCCTTTTCTTTTCGTCATTTCTCTCGGAGACTTCCTCAGAGAGGTTCTCAGGTTTCCCTGATAGATAAAACATTACACGACCTTCCTGACATCTGTCAAGTCAAGTCAAGCACTTTTTGGTAACGATTTGGTAACAACTTTTGATGCTTGATGGGCTACTCCATCTGCACAAGTGAGTTCGCCAAAGGCATCTACCCACCCGAAGTCTTGATGAAGTTCCCAACCGCATCTGGCGCAGACGCTTCTTAGCATTTTCCGCACCCTGCGTGATGAGTGTAATCACTTTCCTTGATAGAGAAGGGCGCACCGCATCTCCAACAATGTATGTAAATAATGACGGGCTTTTTAGTCGCCATTTCTACTCCTTTCGTCGTTTGAGCCTATTGTTGCACTTTCCTGCATCTGTGTCAAACATTTCCGCTGGGCGTGTCGCCTAGTGGTGAAAACTCACCGCAACTAGGAATTGCATCTCAGGTGCAAGTTCGCAACGCTCTCTGAAGGCTTTGAGGTTCGCTGACCAAATCTCCAAGTCATAGACGCCCGTGTCCATAGTCCAAGTATCTTCCAAGAGGTTTGCAAGTTTGCGTAGTTCGTAGGTTCGGAAGTCATCTTCTGTAAAAGAATACCCTGGCCGAAACGGATCGTAATTCTCAACTGCTTTGGCGAGATCGAAATTTTTTACCCGGTCGTAGTATCTTTTCAGATCAGCTTCGCGGTAATCAAGGAACTCCTTGAACTTTAACTTGCCAATGGTCTCCGCATAAGAAACTGCTGACTTACCATCAAACTCCTCAACAAGGTCGTGGTAGTCCGACCAACTAGGAGAACCATCTCCAAGCAAACTTGATACAGAACTCGCTGCGTCTTCTGCTGTCTCTGCTTCAACCAACATCAACTGAATAACTCTTGCCATCGTCGTTTTCTCCTTGTCGTTATTTTTACCCGTTATAGGGATACGTTTTCAATCTTCAGCGCATTGTCTTTCTCTTCTTGCAACCAAGCAACCGCGCTTTGTACCGCATCGAAGATGTCGTGGCTTACCGCATCAAGATGCTCGCCATCGCAATACAAATCGAACCAACTGTTATTAACAACGTCCAAGTCACCGCTGTCGGTTGCCTCGTTGAGTTTCTCATCGGTGTCATACCCAGCCCGTATTAAATCCGAGCCATCTCTATAACGCCCGTCGTTTGTTCGGTCTCTTACATCTGTGATGCCGTCACAATAAACATCAACAGCAAACTCTGAAATTTTTACCTTGCAAACGAAGCTACTATCGTCGCGGTAAAACATAGCGTCCCGTTTGCTTTCGTGATGGGGCAATCCCACGCCCCACTCAATGACCGCACCTGCTTGGTCGAGATACGGTTGTAGTGTCTCTTGCATTTTTACCCCTTTCGCCGTTTTATTTTTTAGAGTGGAAGCCCCGCCGTTTTACTGACGGGGCTTCCGTTTTACCCTTACCCAGATTGGACAATGCGTTGGAAGGACGCTATCAAGGTTTCGGGTTGAAGGTGTGCCGTATTTGCTACCGCATACCCACACTTGTTAGGACTCGCTCTGCGGTCTTTCCGATTTCAACTGAAGCCGTTACAGGGTCGAGAACACCTGCCATAACTACACCTGACCTTTCATCAAGTAATCCGCGAGCGCTATGCCCTGAGTCGAAAGGAAGCCATAAGACCGCAACGCCTGACTCAGCGCAACGCCGTGTCCATTTGCGAGCATTTGATTTTTCCTCACCTGTGTATTGTCCATCAGAAACAATCACAAGTAGGCGAGCGCCACTCCCATTGAGAAGATTTAGTGAGCCATCAAGCGCTCTGAAAGCCTTGTCAAACTTCTCGGTGCTATCTGAAGCCGAATAAATACGAACCTCATCTAGGTGCTGACCTGCTTTGAGAGTTGGAAAAACATCTGAGCCGTAATAAACCATAGCGCACTTGCCCTGAACTCTGCGAGTTGCTTCAGACATAACCCACGCAGTTGTCGCCATTGGCTTCATAGCATCACCCATTGAACCTGAAATGTCTACCATCACTCCAACTGTAAGAGTTGTTTCCTCTGTCTGCTTACGAACTGTGCGACGCCACGCTTCAGTTTGTTGCACAATTCCGCGAGACTTCATAGCCGCATTTTGAACAAGAGCGCGAGAGCGTAATCTTCCGGGTGGAGTAATTGAAGTAATCTCTGTTGCATCTCTGTCACGATACTTTGCTCGCTCAAACATCTTAGAAATCGTAACTGCCGCAATTCTTTCTGCGCTAGTTGGCTTTCTACTTTCTACAAGTCGAGAACTTGTATTTCCACCTGCTTCAGTTGTGGATTTTGAAAATACTTTCTTCGCAACATCTTTGTTGTCATTTTGTTCTTTGGCTTCATCTGACTTTGCTTTTGCTTCAGCCTCAGACTCTTCTTGGTCTTGCTGGTCTGAAAGTGCAATAGCAACTCCAATAGCATTTTCTTCAGATGCTTCTTCTAAAGCCTCTGCAAGTGCCTGAGCAAAAGCCTGAGCCATCTGCTCATCTTGCTCGCCCTTCTCTTCTTTTATGTCGCGAATAATCTTTGCCCACTCTTTTGCTAGTGGATAGAGAAGAGTCTCTGCCTGAGTTGGAAAGTCAATAATAGTTTCACGGAAAGTTTTTGAAATTGCTCGCAACTTAGAAACAACTTCCTCACCTAAGAAATCTATGACTTGCTTTTCGATACCTGCAACATCTGACAAATCTAAGATGCCACCATCAACGCGAGCTAAAACCAAACCAATCGCACTCGCGCAACTTTGAGTAGTTGAAGTGCTTGCTTCCATTTCTTTCGCATCTGCAATAACAAGTTCAATCGCGCAACTGCGTAGAAAGTTTTGTGAGTCAGGTTTGTGCCAAACCCCCTGAGTTTCAATGCGACCCTCTTCAAGTAACATCAAGGCTTCAAACTCGTCTTTCGCTAAATCTTCGTGAGCCTTTGGTATGTCGAAGATAGAGAACTTTGCGTGAAAGGCTTCGTGCATAATCGCACCTGTCGCCTTAGGGAACTCAAATTGTTGCTTGCGCTCGCGCAAGTCTCCAACCATTTGTGGAGTAGTCGCGCCACCAAAAGCAACTTCAGTATTTACTTCAACTTCAGCGAGCGCTGGGTTGTAACACGCTGGTGCAATTCCACCTGCGCCTTTTCCAACATAAGCGATTATGTCTGACCTATCAGACCACTCGTTGGTGAGTTCGCCAATCGCTCGACCTACGCCAAGCCACTCTGTTGGAGTGTTCTCTGCTCTGCTGGCAGAAATCTTTATGTGTGCCATTTCGTCGTTCCTTCCATTTATGTCTTTGTCCGAGACAGGTAAATCCTATAATGAAACTTCCTTAGGTGTCAAGTAGGGAAAGTAGGGGGCGCGACACCCTGAAGCGCCCCCCACCTCTCAGCGAAAACCCGACATAGGGGTTAGATTTTCGCTGACTTGACCTCTTCCCCGTAAGCCCTTGTCAGCACATCTGCTACGACAGGTCTGTCTATTTCGGGGGCAGAAGCAAGCAAGTTCGAGATAGCGAAACTATTGCCAAAAGTTTTCGCAACATCTCGGAAAGCGATTAGTTCTCGCATCTGTGGCGACCAAGAAACTTCATTTGATGCTTGCTTCTTAGCAAGATTTTGTGAAGCAGTAACCATAGTTGTTGGCACTCCCAATTTCTTTGCGAGCGCCCAATCAGTTGTCATTTCAACTTGAATAGTAAAACGCGATAGCAACGCTTCAGACAAACGAACTCCCGGAGCATTTGGGTTAGTCGCGGCAACTACATAGAAGTTTGGGTGAGCCTTGATAGTGCCACGCTCTGGATTAGCAGTTACTACTAACTCGCGTCGTCCGTCCATAAGTCCATAAGCAAGTGACAAAACCTTTGGGTCAATCAAACCAATTTCGTCAATGAAATAAACTTTTCCATTTATAGCGGCATCTATCAAACCACCATCAACCCAATCAAAACCACCTGAAGGTGTTTGAACATAACCACCAACAAGGTCTGCAACTTCGGTGTCACCTGTTCCCATAAGTGTGACTACATCTTCACCAAAAGCTGCCTCGACCATAGCAGTTTTTCCGCAACCCGGTGCGCCATAGATAAGTCCGAACATTGGAGAGCCACCTTCACCTGAGAAAGATTTCATAGTCATTTCTCTTGCTTTGCGAAGTGCCATCACATCTGAGTGTTCGCCCCACTTACGACCAAAATACAAATCACCATTTGGTCGCACATAAGACTCTTCACCTTCCATACTATCTACTGAGATAATGTGCTTTGCTTTGCGTGGCGCTCTTTCCGCACCTGAAGCGCGAGCAACATAACGCCCCGCAGGTGTGACACCTGCTGACAAAATTGTTGAAGAGTTTTCACTAACTGCCTGTGCAACTACTTCCTCAGCCAAGTTCCACAATGTAGAACTTCCACCAAGTGAAGAGTATCTTTCACGAAGATTTGTTGTTTCCATTTTTCCCTATGTCCTTTTCTCTTTACGCTATGAGTTCTGTTGGGAACTCACTAGCCTCTCGCACTAAACCAATTCGGTATAGCAACTTGTTGGGTGTCTTGCTTGTTCGTATGTCCTCTAAATCTTTCTTAGAGACTTCAATAAGAAACGCATCTTTGACAATCTGCCAGCCACCATTGTTTATCGCATCAAACAAGTCAATGGAGAAAAACATACGCTGATTAGCAAACGCTTCTTTTTTACTATCGTCAAGTGGCACTCCACCTAACTCAGTAATGGCGTGATTTGGAATTGGAGAATTACGCCATTGTTTCTTTGGAGATGCAGGTGTTACCACTCTGCGAAACAGGTTGGCAGGAACTTCTTTGCCATCTGTGGTGTAACCATCAGGTGTGATGATTATTTGCATTGTTGCTCCGGGCTTACGGAACTCGGCATAAACGCCTACGCCCTGAACATCTTTCGTGTTATCTAGCATTGGGTGTCCTTTCGTCGTTGTTATTGCTAGTGAAAACTAATCTACTACTTTCCTGACAAATGTGCAAGTTCTTCGGCAAAAAGTTTTTCAGGTGTCACTTCGCCCCCGAAAACTGAAGTGTAGAGAGACACGCCCTCAGACCACTCTTCCCAGCCACCATCTGAAGAAACCTCGACCTGTGAGCCATAAACATCTTTGATAAGAATTAGGGTCGCACATACTAAAGCGTCATAAGGGCGATAGTTAGTCTTTGTGAAATCGAAATAAATCTTTTCGTTCTCACGCCAATCAGGTTGCTTGGGAACTATTTGAGAGAAAGAAAAAGTTTCGCAACTTTCAGTTTCAAGACCATTGAAAGAGATGCGCTCGCCATCTGCTTGCCAAGCGCCAGCTTTTTCGCCGAAAGCATCTGCAACTGTGATGCCATTGAGTTCTGCTTGCTTTACTAACTCGATAAAACCTTTACGAACCTTGTCATAAAGTTCTGGGTCATTACTATCGAGAGTTCTTGAATAGTAGTGGGTGTATCCCATTTTTTGTCCTTTCGTCGTTTCTGCTTTCGCATTGAGATGATTATTGCATCTCCCTGCAATCGTGTCAAGTAGAACGCAACAACTTTTTGATTTATTCCTGTCCCCATTTTGGGGGACGCCTCTGACAAAGAAAAACCCCCTCGATGGTAAGTCAAAGGGGGTTATAACTATTCTTGGTAATAGTGAGCAGTTTTAACACTTGCTCAGGTGTGATGCGCGGGATAACGACGAAGAAACCCGCGCAAGCTTTATTTTTACCCTAGATGGGGCCTAGCTGTCAAGCTGGTCCCGCGGCATGAAGTCATCGAGGTCGATACCGTACTGCTCGAACTTCTCGTACAACACCGTCATGTCCTCTGGCTTTTCGTATGATTCCGTAATCAAACGGGCAACGTTTGCACGCTGGTCATCAGATGCTGCTTCTAAAATCTCCCAGTCGATGTCTCTCCAGTACGTAGTCTCGAGAACCATCATGCCACTCGCATCACCGTAGTTACCGTCAAGCGCGAAGTATCCCAAGCTACGCTCGACAGGCTGCGGATCGATTATTTTTACCTCTAGCGAGCCGTCTTCTACAACGAGCTCCGCATCAACAATGTCTTCGTTTTCCATGCCGTTTTTTACCCTTCCGTTTATGAGTCCATCTTACCCTGCCGTGGCAATGGGTGGGGCACTTTTTACCCCACCCACGCCGTGCCGTTTAGACCAGCATCTCGC
>Ga0208235_1000220_pt1 | contig 14780 bp, 15 predicted proteins | sample LakMenEpi22Oct12_FD_150727 | JGI IMG/M metagenome (GOLD analysis project Ga0208235, IMG submission 150727) | Freshwater microbial communities from Lake Mendota, WI - 22OCT2012 deep hole epilimnion (SPAdes) | ecosystem: Environmental > Aquatic > Freshwater > Lake > Epilimnion/Euphotic zone ... | reverse complement strand
TACCGGTCTGTTGGGGGAGGGGGCTGATGCGCCCCCAGCGTCCACTGATGTTGCGCATGCGCCCTCAGCATCCTTTTGGAGGGAAGGGGTCCTCCTCATGTGTGGGGAAAGGAATCCTATAAAAGGGGGGGTTTCATCCATTCTCTTTCTCAGTTGTTCTGCGATTATTCTGCTCACCCAGATAATTCTTCAGGTGTGTGGTGACTTGTGAACTTGTGATATTTCTCTTGTGAAACACAGTGAATTTTTGTGAACTTTTTTCAAAACTAAAGTGCATGTTATAATTCGAACTCATATCTCTGTCTGACCCCAACTTAACTTTAACGCATAAAAAAACTTATAGTTTATTAGTCTAACCAGAAGTTATTTGACAAACGTACCATTTGTGTGTAAAAAAAATTCTTTATATTTGATTAAAAAATTTTTTCTTAAGATCATCATGGTGTCCATCAACTTTTGTCCTCCGGCTCAGCATTTTCTAACTTCTGGAATCATACTCGACTGCAAAATGTTCCAGCAGTCTATGTCTGGTTTTCCATCCGACCGACATGCTTATCAATTAAAATGTTTTATGCATCCCATGAGGTACTGTTTTTCTTCTTCTTCTTCTTCTTCTTTTTATAAGTTTTTTAATAAGTGTCCGGACTTATATATTTTATGTTCAGTCAGGGAAGGCTTCCCTATCAAATCAAGAATTTCGTGAAATACATAAGGTTAGATCCCCCCGTCTTCTTTACTAAATACATGTAACAAAAACTACAACATTTTTTTTCTTATAGGAATATCGACTCCACTTTGTTAACATCTGAACAAGGCTCCATAGGTTGTTTATTATCATATTAAAAATTCAAAAATTAAATTTTTTTTAAACTGACATAAAAGTCCTAATTCCAACATTTTTTCCTTTAGTTCTATCCCGACAATACGGGGTAAATGGAGCCGACCCCAAAAGAATAGACACTAAAAGTGTCATCATCGATTTTGAAATTTTTCAACAGATGAGTGATCCATCCTTCATCGAAAATCTCAAAGAAAAGACAGACAGTTTTTTACAACAACTTGTTGAACATCAAAACTCAGGTAGAACCCCTTAATAAATCTCTTACTCTTGAAATTAGTGTCATAACATATTATTTTTTAGACAAGTCAGCCAGCACAACACGTTATGAGAATATTTCTTCCGTTGTTGCTGTCATAAACACTTGTGACAGTAGAATTAAAATACTGCTTACTCTTGAGGTTAGACCGGCAATATGAAATGAGAATAAATTATAAAAACTTTTATTTTATTTTTATTTTATTTTTATTTTCTGCAGCACTACAGACTTTCTGAACTTGGTATTAACGCCCCAACCGTTGATGAAAGGTACTGTTTATTAAATTAAATTAAATTAAATTAAATTAAAATAAATTAAAGCAAAAAATAGTATAACTTTTTTATCTTTTTAAGCCTTAAAAATGTGGGACTGAAGCTCAAGTACCAATTTGATGAAGAACTGATGGATCCTTACATTACGGCAAAACCTAAAAGCAACGAGGATGATGAACTACCAGCCAAGAAGTTCAAAATTACCGACACCAAGAAAATTAGCATTCTAGAATACTCCTCTGTCCAATTACCTGTTGCACCTTTTATCGATTATCTCGAAAAATATTCAAAGTCTTTTGTGGATCAATGCCTGACATATAATAACTCTAATAAAAAAACCGACTAGTGTTGTATCTCCCAATGATTTCAGAACAAAAAAATGCAACGTAGAACCCTAAATGAAATACTTCCATTAAGTCAAATAATATATGTAATAGGTAAGAATAATCTTAAATGGTTCATTTTCATGCTAAAAATTGTCAAAGAATAAATTTTTTCAGCTGAATCGGGCAGTGGAAAGTCAACATTTATCAAACAGCTTATCACTCATTGTCACACTGGTAAATATACTTTGACTTTTTAGATAATCTTTGATCTGATCAGTAACTGATACCTTTGCCCTTTAGGTATTTCTGTGTACGTTCAAACTGCAGAACCAACTGACTTTGAAAACGTTTCAAGAATTTCATTCCTTCCGGCTAATTTCAATATTGATGAAGAAAATTTTTCGTCTATCCCCGAAAATTCACTTGTTGTGCTTGACGATTTTTCCTTTAAATTAGCCAACAATAAACAGGAAAAAATAAATTTTCTCAAAGTTGTAAACTACATTTTACGACATAAAAAGATAACTCTGATCCTGGTCATACACAATTTATTCGGCAACAATTTAGCTAATGATATTTTGTGTGCTCATCATGTTTTTCTTTCCTACTCAAATCTGGGATACCTTATTATGAGGTGAGATCATATTCTTTAATTTTATAAAAGCATTACATACGTTCTTTTTTTTAATTTTTTTCAGAAAATTATTTATGCGACTCGGTGGTCCTGAAGCCCTAGATTTCTTCCAAAGTGTCCAGAAAGCTAACTTTCATTTTGCGTATGTGAATTCAGCCCGAAACTTTATCATTAATCGAGTTGAAAACCTGTTTAACAACACTCGACGGGCTATCATGTTTGCCAATAAACAAACCTTTCTTATCCACGATGCTGAACAAGATTGTTCTCAAACATTGAGCTCCACTGAAGAAAAAGTGAATACAACCATTTCTGATTTTATACAGTCTACCTATCCTAAGCAAAAGTATCTTAAAATTGTTGCGAACATTTTTGAAAAACATAATCTTGTAAACGACGATCTTTTTTTTGTAAACTTTCCAGATATTCATTTAGCTGATTTTTGTTCATTTATTAATAACAAATTTGATAAAAAAGAAAATGTTCGTATGATAAAACTTTGCAAGTATATACAAACCCAAAAAATTCGACTTCCAAATGTTTGTGTTAAAAATTCAAGAGCCAAAAAATACTTGTGTTAATTTTTTTTTAGATTTAAAAAAATGTCATCAAACGAAATTCTAATTCAATGTCAAGCCCATGTAAGTAAATTCTACCTTTATATATATATATATATATATATATATAATAGATTATATAATAGATGTCGTTTACTTTAGAACAACATTTTCCAATGCTCTCTGGACCGAGATTTTCGAAACATCAGATGTCAGAAACATGATCTAAGTCTCAGATATTCTTCCAATCAAATCTATAGCCCTCCCTTTGGTACGCTTTATATTTAATATTTATTTCTCAAATAAGTAAGTTGTCTACTTAAGTATTTTAACGATCTCTTTTTTTTCTAGAGTCTTTTAAAATCCGGTTCAAACCAACACCTTATCTAGGTAAATACAAAATATCATATAATTATATATTTTAGCTTTTATACAACCATACATATGTATATATATATATATATATCCTAGATATTTTCTACCTGACCAGTGGAGCCAATAATACTACTATCAGAAATCCTTTCTCAACACTGAATGCAAGCTATATGAAAAGTATCAATGGTAGAGCCGACCGTTTTATATCAGAATCTGGAATAGTTGATCATAATGATGACGGCGCGAAAAAAATCCATTATCTAACACTAACTTTACTTCCGAATCAAATCATTATATTTCCTCAAAGAATATTTGAAAATATGAACCGAAGTATCTTAAACAACAACAACAACAGCATACGACACTATGTTGACAACGAAATAAGGTATAACAATGATGAAAATTATATTTACACACACACACACACACACACACACACACACACACACACACATACTGTATATATATATATTTCAACTCTACCCTTTGTTTGTAGAGACCTTATTATAAGCCAGCGAGAAAAAAATCTTCTAACAGCATTTCATTCCAATTCAACAGGACAGGTAATATACTCTATAACGTGTACAGAAAACAATTCTCCTGTGCAAATATTTTTTCCTATAGATAAGAGATTATGAAGACTCTACAGAAGAACAAGTTTTTCGTCATTGGCTACCTCGCGATGTTGAGCTGTGTAAGTTTGATAGAGAAAAAAAATCAATAAGTATATGTATCATCTAGATCATAAAAGTATTATATATATATATATATATATTTCAGATGGCTTAGGTTGGACAGAAGAACAAAAAAACATCCTTATCCGAGAAAATGAGATTCAACTTGACTTATGTCAAATCCAATTAGACTTCACTTTTCCCGAAAATCTTACCGAGTTTACCGAGAAAGTGTTCACTCAACCTACACGCCCTAATAGTAAAGTTAAAAGTTTTACATGGTTCCTCTTAAGTGGAGATGAATCTGAGGAAACTATAAACTGGGAACAGTTTGAATGTCCAATGTCATTTTCCCAATGTCATTACGACTGGTGCGCGACAAGCGACAACAGTGCTATGGTAAATATACTATTTAGCAAATATAATATTTATATGATATGACATGATATGATTTGATATGAAATAAATTTTTACGTCAAGTTTTTTCTTTTAGAATGATGAATTCGCTGGTGCAGTAGAGAATGCTTTGAAACTTATCTACAAAAAATCATGGGTCAACAAATACTTTAATGTTGAAACAAAGGCTGAAGAAGGAATTGTTTTTTTCAACAATTTAACGACCAAATATCCTTTTGAATCTGATCGATTTAAAATAGATGTAAATATACCAAACATCACAAAACTCTATTTTAAGCCCGAAACATTTTGGAAAACAATTGTAAATGATTGGATAAACGTTGATGCCCTAAGCGATATTTTACATGGAACTCCAACAAATAGTGCTCCAGGAACCAGGCCCGAAACATATGTTCCTCCATTTTTTCTCACATTAAAAATACAAGGAGTACCCTCAAACTACTTGTCCTTTATTGATTATGAAAAACCCAATTCTGAGTCTACTATTTTGTCTATGCTCCGATATGATGAATCACAATTAATGTTAAGAGACGAATATTCCACAGAATGGATTTTCCCCTATGAAGGAGATCTTTGCCTTAATAAAATGTTGGAATTTAGCCTGCGTGACTCTCAAAATAAAGTAATTCAACTGTCAGATAAATCACAACTTTTTATTTTACTCACTATTCTTTAGTAACACTTATTAAAATGACTTGCTAATAAAATGATGGTTTCTTATAAAATACATGTTTTAAAAATTCTTGCAGAAAAAATGGCAACGGAGAAACAAGAAGCGACTGAAACCCTGCTGTACAATTTTGAGTATCCTATGATTACAGAATGTGGAGCGGTTAAAATCACTGACCATCATGTTTTTTTACAGTTTCCAGAAAAACCCACAGTTCATGTCGAACACGCTGTAAAACTTCGACGAAATATAACACTGTATGTTGAAAATGGTCAGTGTTTTTCACTTGACTGGTTACCTATACAAACCGTGACAGATTTTTTTCGTGTCAAAGAGATGATTGAAAAATGTCTGCAATCTTATAGTTATTTACTTGATAATAAAACACATTTTTCGCCTCACACCTTTTCGGTCAATCCAATAAACTATTATGAATCCCTCACCACTGGATTTACAACCAACAGTTTTTCTCTCAGTTGTTTTGAACACACTGTCGATACTTGTATTCAATTGTCTGTAATAAACAAGGAATGTGACAAAAAAGAAATACCCCTCCATTTTCAACTATGTATTGGAAAGCATGTTGTTTTTTGCACAGAACGCGATCTAAAATGTGTAGATAAAGCTAAAGATGTACATTTCATTGTGCAATTCATACTTCAAAAAATGTTAAACATTTCACTTTTATAATTTCAGACTATGTACTCCTCCTATAAACTAAACACTTTTGGACCTCAGCTACAAGAAATTCTTTCTGAAGCTAAGAAACATTTAGGTAAAATATAATAATAATAATAATAATAATAATAATAATAATAATAATAATAATAATAATAATAATAATAATAAACTTTTTATATTTAGATCACTGCCGCACATGTGATCGGAACGGAGGTCCTGCTAAAGAATCCATAGACCACAAGTATGTCGACTTCATAGAAAAAGAACTTCTACCGAAAATTAACAGCTTGGCTAAAAAGTATACTGATTGGTGGACTTTCAAACCCTCTTCCCCTTTAAAAGCATACCTCAGTGATCATGAAATTGTGATGGATGAATATTTTAGCCTAGAGGAATTACGATGCCAAGTTATGAGTATAATTAGACATCGTGCTCAACTTTCTAACCACAATGTCATTGTGCTTGAGGACCAAGAACTACAAATGGTATTTGATTCCTGGTATATTTTTGTGCCTGACGTCGAAAACCATCTATTGGCTCATGTAATTCCTGCTCCAGCTGACATATCAAATGATCTGCAAAATAAACATATGACTGAAGAATTTTACATAAATTCCCCTGTGGACCTCCTTTACAAAGACCCATCCTCTGTCTTCTGGATACTTCCTTTCGTTGATTTTGCCATGAACCAGTCCACTGGTAATGTCAGGTCTTGGAAAAAATTACTTTTTATGTTCACAAAATTTTGTCTTAATAATACAACTTACTTTACTCGCGTCAGTGACAGCATTATACGCATCAATGAAAACACATGTTTAACTTCACTTTTTGGCTTTAAATATTTCCACCGATCACAAATTGAACATTTATTGAAAAAAATTACAAAATTTCTCGGCAGAAAAAATAGTATGGTTCAAAGCTGTCATTTTATAAAACATAATCCCGTATTTAATAAAACAACCAAACATCAAAATGTATTCGCTTTTATCGATGATATTATTAATAAGAATAATGATATGATGCCTGATTTCCAAACTGGATTATATATTTAAAACAATTTCAGAAACTAAAATGAATAAACACAGAAAAACATGCCTCTGCTGCCAATGCACCCATCATAGGCGGTGTATTCAAGTTAACAGTCCAACATGGATCTGTCTTTTGCCTGATAAAATTAACGAGATCGAGGTCGGGCCTCTGGATCCCCTTCAAACTGACAGCATTCTGGCATTGGCCGAGATGCGAGCAAACTCATTTCTAATCCTAAATAAATATGTTTATCCAGATTATCTCACTGGTATGAAGATCAAACTGTGTGTTATTACATCCACGCCCTACATTGTCGCGGCTGGTCAACCTCTGGCATCATTGTGTCACGTCACCACAAAAGATGTTTTCAATGAAATCAAAGGTAAAAACTTTATTTTTATTATAAGGTTTTTCTAAATATCTACCAATTAAACTCTGAAGAAAAGATAAAGATAAAAATAAAACATTTGGTCCTCTCTTTTAGATATCTTCATATCAGACTCTGAACAAGAAGAAGAAGAAGAAGAAGAAGAAGAAGAAGAAGAAGAAGAAGAAGAAGCAAAAGAAGAAGAAGAAGCAAAAGAAGAAGAAGCAAAAGAAGCGAAAGAAGCGAAAGGAGCAAAAGAAGAAACCAATATATAATAAAAAATCTTTCTATTTGTAGTATATTCAATAAATTGTTTACAGATCAAAAAATGCATTGCTCTGCGTGTCTTGAAAATCCAATCAAATTTTTGGGAACCTCTACACATCCCCTCAGACTAGAGAAACATCTTCCCGCAGTATATGACAACGAGTTTTTAGGTAATACATTCTAAAGAAATTTATTATTATTATTATTATTATTATTATTATTATTATTATTATTATTATTATTATTATTATTATTATTATTATTATTATTATTATTATTTACATTCAGATGCACTGCTTCATCACATTTGGAAGATTAATCAGAAGAAGTTTCCAACATTCCAAGACCTAACTGAACAGCTTCAATCAACATCCAGAGAAATTCGCAACAAACAAGTAGATACTGCACATGTTCTGAAATTTATAACATGGACACTTAACATCAATATAACCGTTGTCAAAATCATTTTTCGTCTTCCTAAAAATACTGGTCATCAACGATTTTGCCTCAGCTACGGCTTTCAAAACACATTCATAAAAATTATAAAAACACCAAATAGTTTCAAACCCATTCATGTCATTACCTACAAAAATAAATACTACATTCTGAATCAGCTACCTACAATTTTTCCCCTTCTTCTAAGAAACGTGAACCCTCAAGATCAGCTTACATACAAAAGAATTCCGGTCCGGGCTGATCAAATATTAGATATAGTACAAGGAAGAACAGATCATTTAAACTTTCCTTTTACAATCAATATTTATACAGCATATTCATACACAGGAAAAGCCTCTAACGAAATTCGAACTAATATGATCGGTCAACTTTTAGCTAAAAAAAATACTGAAGAAATTTTTCATGTGTTTCTTACGCCAGATATTGAACAACGTAATGTAATCAAGATCAATGCTCTGGAAAATGTTAAGCATTCTGCTAAATTTGACAAACACGACTTATTCACCAACACTCTTATTACCGAAGGAGATAAAACGGTCTTTAAAAGATCCCCAAAAGAAGTCCTTCTAAATCAAAAAAATTGTATTTGTGAGCATAAAGAAACTCAAGATTATTCTCCATTATCTCGAGATCGTAATTTAGGTATTGAACAATTATTATAATTATTATTATTATTATTATTATTATTATTATTATTATTATTATTATTATTATTAAACTTTCCTATCGTCCATTCTTTTTTCTTTAGTCAGTGGTCAAAGTTTAAAATATCTTCTACACGAGAATCTAGGTATTTTTTTTTTACATTTTCTTAACTAATTATATAACTTGTCACCACATGCATATGCATAATATGTTACTTAGAAAGTCTGGGTATGCTGGATGAATCCCTTAAAAAAACACTTAAAGTATGCAGTGAAATATCATTTCTCAGGTAAGATCCTCTTTCCCTATTTATATTGTCAGTATACCTTTTTATGTACTAACTTTTCAGTTATGACACAGAAGCTTTGAATAAACAGATGGTACAAACAGAAGATGATGAACAATTATTTGTTAACACATTTGGAAATACCCGCCATAAGAAAACTACATTGGGTAATCAGCAACTTTATATTATAGGTAATATTTATAAAAAAATTATCTTACTTTATAACATAATAATAATAATAATAATAATAATAATAATAATAATAATAATAATAATAATAATAATAATAATAATAATAATAATAAATCATTTTTATTATTATTACAGGACTGTATGATTCTATTCCAGTTCAAGAAACCCTAGACATTTTAAAACAATTTCTTCCTGGCATACTATTTATAAAGTTGAAAAAATATGTCACAGCTGAATGCGATAACGTAAGATCACATATAGACTGGGATTTTTTTCATCATAAACTGGAAAACTTAAACCTTGATGTATGCGCAAATCAACTGCTCAATCTATTGGAAAAACGAAACCTCTCTGAAGATCAAGTCAAAACATTTCATATCTCAACTAACATGACAAGTAACGACTGTACGGAACCCTCATCTAAAACCACGTCAAATATGATATATCAATTTCTTATGTATATTTATCAAAGAAATATTATAGCATCATTAGTAAAGTATATTTTACTGAAAAATATTTTGCAAAAATTAAATTCATCTTCATTAACAGAAACGCTCAAAGGTGTATTTAGTTCAATGAAAAAACGTCTACAGGAAATTATTTTTGAATGTGTCTTAACAGCTTTTAACGGTTCAAACTATGACAACTATTTAATTTGCAACAGCCTAATTATTATTCTTACGAAACTCAATGAAAACATTCTGTTGTTTAAAAAAGGTGCCTCTATTTCGACTGTTAAAATAACGGTGAAAAAAAATCTTACCAGATTTCAAAACATATTGGGTGCCAAGAAACAAAAGAAAGTAAAACTAAAATCTCCTGACAAATGGATCATGAACCTATATATCAAAGATATTCGAAATTTAGTGGCTGCTAACATGTCTCTGGATAAAATTGGAAAATTATTTAATTTAAATGTATCCAAGCTATGCTTCCCATATGAAAAAGCAACATCCATAAAAAAATTAAAATCTTTAACTAGTTTACATCCTAATGATGATTTATTCTGGCGGGACACATTTTCAGGGAAAGAAATTCCCCTAGAAACAAGACTTGAAGCCCAAACTATTTTTAATACCCAAAAATTTACCAATCTCTACCAGTATAGTGTTTACTATCTAAAACAAGATTGTGTACTGTTACATTCTATTCTGTTAACCTTATTCAATAATTATCTCGCCGACGATATAAATATTTATATAAGACGAAATTATTCTCAGTCCAACCTTGCTTATCAACAGTTTTTTATTGTAGAGCCCTCTCGCCAAATTGATCAAGTGTTAGCTCCTAAAAAAATATCAAATACCTTTTTCAATTACTTTATAAAACAATCTGTCACTGGTGGATTATGCACCAGCTTTGTACATGGTAAAATTGACAGCAACACTGTTATAAATGAACATTTTAATTATATGGAAAATCCTTGTCTAAACGCTGAGACATGGCCTAATTTTCACAACATTGATCCATGGAAAAATGCATTCACAAACACCCCAGCTGGAATTACTACAATTGACATTCGTTCTCTTTACCCAAGTGCCGCTGTAAAAAAAATGCCTGTTAATTCACCTCTGTTCTTCACCAGATCTACCAAAGATAGCTCTGGCGAAATGAAAAGAAAAACAAAAAGTTCAAGTACAAATATAAACAGTTTTTGCACAGATGTCCGCAAAAGGGGTGATTTTAATACTGATCGTTTTCATTTAATTAATGATCCCCCTCGCTTTTACAATGAATTTCACGCTTTGAATCATTATCTTGCATCATTGCCAAAGGACGACATTGAAACAATCATAAGATTTCAATCCAGTTTTACCGCAATGGGTCAATTATATTTGGCTACATATCCAATTGATGGTTTCCTAGCGTTTAAGAAAAAAAATTGTCAGAAACTATTTATTAAAATTATTCAATACCAATCAGTATTTAGACATGGACATCATAGCTCGTGTTGGATCAAGAATAATGAAAATCAACAGGAATTGGCCGATAAAACTTTAGATGTCAAAATGAAAATAAAATTACTGCTGCAACACTTTGTGGAACATTTTCAACTACATCATATTGAATGGGAATATGTAGAGATTTTCGATTGTGATTACCACCACCACAAAATACCACAGTATCAAGATAAACAGTTTTTACCTCCATACAAAAAAACCTACTCTTACAAAGGATTCTTGCAAAATATATTGGATAAAAAACTCACTGGACTGATACTCGTAAAAAATTTAGAAATAAAAAAAGATAATCAAAATCCTTGTTTTGGATTTATCATTCAAAAAGCTGAGTATGAAACAAAACATTTGTCCGATTATACTCGAAAACAACTTACGAAATTTAATGTGGGTCAAAAAGTTGTCAGTCTCAATAAAAGTTCATCGTTTATGGTTATCAGCACAGACTATTTTATATGGCTGCATAACAAATTTGGATTTGAAAAAACCCCTGACATATACCACGCCCTTCTCTTTCAACAGGCTCATTATTTACGTCAACATATTAATTTCAAATTGGAAGTCAGAAACCAACTTAAAAAGGAAATCAAAAATGAAAAAAATTTAGAAAGAAAACAAATCCTTGAAATAAAAGCAGAACTAATAAAACTCATGTTAAATTCTTGCTATGGATTTACTCTATGCAATTTAACATCTTCAAAATTTAAAACGTTCAAAAACTTAAAAACCTGTCCTAATATGAAAAAACTGAAACAAAAAATACAATCGTGTGTACAGTTAAGTGAAAATGTTTTTCTAGCCGAATACAAAACATCACAAATTCAAAATCCATTTGAAACCATGCTCGGTCATGTTGGATGTTCAATCCTATTCCACAGCAAAATTATTTTAGAAAAAAGACTTTGTTATTTATTAGTATTTCTAAATCCTACAAAAGCTCAGCTGCTGTATATGGACACAGACAGTGCCCACTTTTTAGTGAAACATAAACGATTTGAAGATAATGTTGATGAAAATCTAAAAGCACAATTTTCCGCTTTATATGACAAACATTTTGAAACTGGAAACAAAATAAGTGGTATCTGGGTCGTGGAAGGGTTTTTTAATTCAGGAGAATACATTGGTGAAAAAAGTTATAAATTGTCCAATGAAAATCATACCCTGACTCATATGAAAGGTCTAAATAGTATGTTTCAAAAAAAATTTGTAGATGAAAACATTGATCCGTATAAAACTCCTTGTATTAGTTACCACATCATGTTTAAATCACCTGACTTTGCTATATATAAAACATTTATGAATAAAGATTTGTTTTCTAATTATGTACCTATAAAAAGATATTTTGTATGTCCTGCTGGTAGTCTACCATTAAATATAAATTGATTTCAGATGATTCCAAAATGCGATGATACATCTTTTCCTCTGTCTTCATCGTCTCAAGAAGAAGAAGAAGAAGAAGAAGAAAAAAAAGAAGAAGAAGAAGAAGAAAGAAAAAAAAATACCAAAACTATAAATTATACCATTTATGATCTGCAATCACGTCTTGGACATCTACATGACCTTCTAACCCAACCACAGAAAATACATCTCCGTGGATTTGAACTTTTGAAACTTAAAAGTATTGCCCATACTGTCCAACAACGTGTGGATACACTGTTTTTTGAAGCTAATATCCCTTGCAACTGGAAAATAAATGTCAGATGGAATACAACCACTCATTCAAAAACTGATGTTCATATCACCTTATTAAATTATATTGTTAAAGAAAGAGTAAAAGAGTTGCTTTCCGATTATTTCAACAGCTGTAATTACGACAAAACCGTTTATATTGACTGATTCTTCTTCTTCTTCTTATTTTTAGACAAGAAAAAAATGACACCAACGCCATCCATCGGAACCTACACACGAAAAAAAATTGCTCATCATATTAACAGCCTAGTAAAGCAAATTGATGAACTTGAATCCCTGATAAAAAAACCGCCTTTTATTGTAATCTATGGTATAATGGATATTCCTTCTGAATTCTCTGACGACTGGAAAAATCAAATCAACCATATTTTAACCATAAACAATATTAATCCCAACTGGATTCTTAACAAAATAAATCCACACACAAATACTAAATACCCCTATTATGTGACTATTCAGTTTATTTCTCACTGTGTTAAAGAAACTGTTTTTAACATTCTTTCCGAATACATTACCGCTAATAATATTGACGGAGTTTATATTACTAAAGATACTTTGTAATTTCAGATTAACATGTCAAACAGCTATAATTTATCCAACCAGAAACTTCTCCATGACATCAAAATTCTCGAAGAAAATCTTCACTGTTTAAAATCTCGAACACTTAACCCTCCGTGTATTTCCATTATTGGAATTGACAAGCTACAAATTCGTCCATTACATCATACTCATGATGAACCCTATATAAATGATGTGATTAAAAAATTGTTCATACAACTCAAGATACCGCATTTCTGGATTCATTCAATAGAAATTCCACAGAACACCCAAAAATCCCATCATCATCTTCCTTCTACAGTAAATATTTATCTGATAACAGACAACATCAAAGCGCGCGTTTACAACATTTTAATCCAATATTTAAAACATACTGATCAAAAATCAGTTTCTATTAAATTACACTACACATAACAACTTGATTGTTTTTTCAGACATGAATGTTGTTGATGATGATGATGATATCACCGTTCCAGATCCAGTATACATGAAATGGCCAAAAAACTTTACATGCCAAGACAGTCCTACACCTGTTCTTAAAATACAATACGAAGGACTATCAAACACCACCTCACCTCATAGAAATCCTGCTTTTATAACTCTGACAAACAAAAAAGCATTCACCATTCCATCCTGTAACTATGCCATTATTCATTTTCCTGTATTAGTAAGGACTTCTTTACCAGCTGTAAGTATACTTTATAGTAATGATTTTCTATATAAACATGGTCTCACATGTGTAATTAATCAAATTCCAACCAATGATACTTTGCTCCACATAAAAGTTTTTAACCACAAGTTGTTACCATTAACATTTGAAAAAGAATCATTACAATTTATATGTCATACTGTACTGGCTAAATATCCGTAAAAAATAATTTCAGATGCTGTACCTTTGTACAACATGTCGATACCAAACGGTAAACAAAAAATGCTACTTTCTACACCTTCAATTGCATGATGAGGAAAATTCCAAACCAGAAGAAGAAGAAGAAGAAAAAGAAGATAAACAAAAAAAAACAACAATAAAACAGGCTATTCCAAAGCATACATGCTCACTTTGTGATTATCGAACCAACAAAAAACAACTATTGAAAGCACATAAAATAACCCATTCAAAAACCTATGACTGGCAATGTCCTCAATGCAACTATAAAACATATCGAGAATATAATCTTCAACGCCACGTGAAAAGTATACACGAAAATCATCGCTATCATTGTGATCTGTGCAATTATACCACAACTCGTACCAACTACTTAACAGCTCATATTAAGGTTTTCCATAATAACCCATCAAAATAATAGCCAAACATTTTTTCAGATACAAAAATAATGATGATGGATGAAGGCACATTTCTTTGTTTTATTTTATTTATATATTTTATTTGGTCATTGTTATTCGTTAGTCTTACTGAATTTTTTAAACTAATAATAATCATGATGATACAAACCAACACCACAAATACAACATCATCATCATCATCATCTGCAAATTACACGTTTGAATAACATTGATTTTCATTTTTTCAGATACAAAAATGAACCCTAATGAATACCGTTGTGCATGTGTCTGTCAAAATGTAAACACCTGTTTAGACCACCACCACCTTCAAATAAATGACAATATT
>Ga0208235_1000211_pt1 | contig 15158 bp, 16 predicted proteins | sample LakMenEpi22Oct12_FD_150727 | JGI IMG/M metagenome (GOLD analysis project Ga0208235, IMG submission 150727) | Freshwater microbial communities from Lake Mendota, WI - 22OCT2012 deep hole epilimnion (SPAdes) | ecosystem: Environmental > Aquatic > Freshwater > Lake > Epilimnion/Euphotic zone ... | reverse complement strand
CTTTGATGCCGTCTGTTCTTGGTAACGCTTTGCGCGCAACTTTGAACGCTCGACTAAACGAACTTCCTTCTTTGATGTTGCTGTTGGATCAACATCTGAATAACGACGAGTTGATGGCTTGCCATTTGCAGGCTTAGCCGATGCACCCTTACGAGCTGCTTTTTGCGCAGTCGTGTGACGCGCTTTAGGAGCTGCTTCTTTAAAAGCAACAGCCTTCTTTGCGCGCTTAGGCTTTCCTGCTGATGCTGCGCGACGAGCTTTTCCGGGCGCGCTAGTACGTGGTTGTAGAGACATAGAAATGCATACCAATCGAGACGACAAGCGCGTCTCGGGTATAGCTCGCACTTTTGGCGGCTAGGGCGAAAATAAGACTCGCATGTAGTGCTGCATCTGCAGCACTTGGGGGAAGTGCTTTGGTGCGGTCGCACCAACGGGTTAATTCTACCGTGGATTATTGAATGGAAAAACCAACGGGCAATTCAAGACGGTTGGCCGCTAATAACGCTGAATCAGTAAGAATTTCACGCGTAGAACCATCAGCAACGATGATGCCACCCTTCAGAATTACAGAGCGTGGACATAACTCGTATGCATATGGAAGATCGTGCGTCACCATCACCATTGTGATGTCCAATGAACGCAAAATATCGGCTAATTCGCGGCGACTAGCTGGATCTAGGTTTGAAGAAGGCTCATCTAAAACAAGGATTTCAGGCTTCATTGCAAGCACTGTTGCAACAGCCACACGTCGTCGCTGTCCAAATGAAAGGTGATGCGGTGGGCGATCTTTAAATTCGCTCATTCCAACTAAGTTCAGCGCTTCATCAACTATCGCATCAAGTTCAGCGCCGCGCTTACCCATGTTGTACGGGCCAAAGGCAATGTCTTCACCAACGGTTGGCATAAAGAGTTGATCATCAGGATCCTGAAAAACAATTCCCACTTTTGAGCGAATCTCTTTAAGTGAGGCTTTATCTTTTGCATCAACCAGCTGACCAGCTACGTACACCGAACCATGTGATGTTGGATGAATTCCATTGAGGTGCATGACAAGTGTTGTTTTACCTGCACCATTGGGACCAAGCAGAGCAACACGTTCTCCCTTTTGTACTGAAAGGTTTACGCCATACAGAGCTTGGTTGCCATCAGGATAAGCAAAAGCCAACTCTTTGATTTCAAGGCTTGGTGTACTCATGATCAGAATCCTAATGCCAAAGTAGTAATAGAAATTATCAAAGCCGAGATTGGAAGCGTAAGTGAACGCAACCAAGTAGAAAGTGGGATATGTGGTGGTTCATCATGGGGCAAAACACCATCGTAACCACGAGAAATCATTGCTAAATGAACTCGTTCTCCCCGCTCGTATGATCGAATAAATAAAGCACCCGCTGCTGTTGCAATAACCTTCCAATGCTTTACACCCGTTGCTTCAAAACCACGTGATTCGCGAGCTACCTTCATTCTTTCCATCTCGCTATTAACAACATTTACATATCGCAACATAAACGATGCAATTTGAACCATCAGTGATGGAAGACGCAGCCTTTCCAATCCTCTTAAAATCTCACGAGCTTGTGTACTGGTAGAGAGAACAATCGCGGTGATTACTCCCAAGGTGCCCTTGATGAAGATTCCTGCACCTGCAAGCAAGCCTTCTCGGTAGAGATTGAGTGGACCAACTTCAAATCTTTCGCCCGTTCCAAAAAATGGCATGAGTAAAGCAAAGAAGATGAATGGAATTTCAATTAATGCACGCTTGAAAAGCAAAGTAAAAGGAATCTTTGCTGCTGCAACAGTTATGAAAAGAACGAGGAAAAACCCGACAAAGGCTTCCCATCTTTGAATGGGGGTAGAAACCGCAATCACAATAAAGAAAAAGGCAGCAACGATTTTTGTGTGTGAAGGCAGGGAATGAATCACCGAATGTCGGTGTAGATAAAGTCTTTCCCCAACATCATGACCGTGATGGTGGCCATGATTATGGGTTCTAAGCTCTATTTATTTACTTTCTTGGGCTTTCGGGCAATGAATGTAAACAGTGCGCCACCAACGACAGCGGTACCAATTACACCAATTACACCTGCTAGACCAACTGATGCGCGTTCATTCTCAATTCCCTTAACGCCATAATCAGCCAGTGCGCCATCTGCGTAAGTGTGATCTTTGGCGGTTTCAATAAAGCCAATATCTTCAGCAACCTTTTCTAAACCATCTGGATCAGATGATGCGTAGAAAGAAACGACGCCTGCTAAGAAAAGAGAAACTAGAAATCCAGCAGCTAAAAACTTTTTATTCTTATCCATGGCGAATCTCCAATTGTGTTTTGCTGTCTTTCCATCCATAAACAAGATCACTGCGACTTGCAATGACGGCGCTGACTGTTAAGCCAGTAATAATTGCTTCTCCAATACCAATCAGCACATGTGTACCCACCATTGCGCTGAGGACACTGGTTACAGAGAATGTGCCAGTTGCACCGATTGCATACTGAAGCGTGAAGCCAAGTGCAGCCGCAGGAACTGAAATAAGCGCACCAATTCCAGATGCAACTACAACAGACGATTTAGTTTTTGGAAGAATCTTTTTTACTAGTAGGAATACTCCGTAGCCAACCCACACAGAGATCACGCTCATATTGAAAATACTTAAACCAAGGGCTGTGATACCGCCATCGGCAAAAAGAAATGCCTGCATAATCAGAACAACAGTTAAAGCCAGCGTCGCAGCCCAGGGGCCGACAAGAACTGCAGCAAGTGCGGCTCCAATTAAGTGGCCACTTGTTCCAGCAACAACCGGAAAGTTGAGCATCTGGACAGCGAAGATAAAGACCGCAGTTAACCCTGCAAGAGGTGCGCTCTTTTCATCTAATTGGGTGCGAGCACCCTTCAGCGCTGTGGCCACGCCAACAGCAGCTATGCCCGCAAAGACAGCCGAGGTAGGAACATCAATAAATCCATCAGGAATATGCATGGGAAAAGGTTAATGCAAATCGTTTGCATCTGCCATATATAGGCAGGTGAGCGTGGCCTAGGGTATGCCAATGCGTAAATTCCTGGTGCTGGTGATGGTTGCCGCCCTGCTCTCACCGGTTTCAGCAAACGCCACCGACTGCCGTTGGGATCAATCAGCTGGGTGGGTAGCTCGCGAGAATCTAAAAAAAGGGGATAAGACCTGGAGCAAAGGCGTTCCGTTGCGCTTTAGCGCTGACTTTTCTAGGCGCAAAGATGTTCCCCGTATCGAAGGCTACTTAAGTTCGAGCAGTGCAACCTGTGGAGACAAGTTAACTCTCACAACTGTTGGTTCCAAAAAGTTTACCGCCGCGATTTATCGAATGGGTTACTACAACAACCATGGCGCTCGCCTAGTAAAGCTTTTGAAATCTCCAACCCAGATTTCAATTGATGCAAAGACACCACCGGGGCAGTACCTAATAAAACTCTCTAACAATTTGAGAGCAGCAACCTTTGTGCCATTTCTTGTTTATGGTGAAGCTCCAAGTGAGGCAACATTTATCTCTTCTGTTTTAACGTGGCAAAGCTACAACCAATGGGGTGGAGAATCTTTATACAAAGGTGCTGACGGAGCTCGTGAAACCGCGGCAAAGATAGTTTCACTTGATCGTCCTTATGACGGCGATGGTTCTGGACAGTTCCGTTATATGGAACAACCAATAGTAACTATGATGGAAAAAATCGGAATAGACATCAATTATGTAACAGATTTTGAAGTTCACAACAACCCAACAGTTTTTGAAAAAACCAAATCAATAATTGTTGGTGGCCATAGCGAGTACTGGACAATTGCAATGAGAAATTCGATTGAAAGTGCAGTCGAACTAGGAAAAAATCTTGTTGCTTTTGGTGGCAACACTGCTTATGCCATTACCGAAATTAATGAAAGAAATATCAGTGGTAGAACACCGTATAGAGATGTTTCGCGACCTGAATCAACATTGTTAGGTTCTCAATACTTTGCTTTAGGAATTAGAAAAGATTTAATCTCAAACAATCTTTGGCCCTTCGCAGGATTGGGTCAGGATGCAGTAATTAAAGGTATTTATGGTTATGAAGCTGATACCGCGCTTGGAACAATAGGTCCTGGCGTTCAAGTTTCGGCACGCTCTGCAATTAGCCCCACCGAAAAGGGTTATGTTGCAATGTCCACTTATTACAACGCTCCAAGTGGGGCATCTGTGTTGAACATGGGCACCAACGGCTGGGTCTGTGCCATTAACAATCGCTGCCCTTGGGGCCATACATTTGAACTGGACACCCAAAAGCAGATCCAAAAGGTGACGGCCGAGGTACTTAAAGCGGTCAAAACTTCAAATTGGCCAGTGGCGCAGATTGATTTTCCCGCGCGACCTTAAGCCGATGCGTATAAGGTCACACACATGAGCGAAGACGAAGGCATGGAAGAGCTCGTCACCGAGGAAATGTTGTGGGATCGAATCCCCGAAGTTGAAGGTGAAGAACGTGCCAGCACTTACTACGAATTAAGTGCCCGAATCTATGCCCGCGGTCAATACGACGAAGCACTTGCACTTGCAGAAACTGCCCGCGATATTTATTCACAACTTGGCGAAACAGTTTCTTCCGAAGGTTTAGCGCAAGCGTATTCAGCTATCGGTTACAACTTAAACCAACTCAAGCGCATGGATGAAGCAGCTAATGCAATGAGCAAAGCTGTAGAAATTTTGCGTGAGAATAAATCTCCCATTGCTCTAGAACTTGCCTGCACTCTTGGCGAATGGTGGTACTCATCTAAAAACTACGACAAAGTTGTCGAGACCATGAATGAGTGCGCACAAGAACACCTAGTTGACGGAAATGAAATTGGCGCTGCAAATGATTTACATTTAATTGGTTGCGCAGAACGCGAATTAAAAAATTACGAAAAAGCGATCGAAGCATTTAAAGAAGCGCGCTCATTATTCAAGCGAAACAAAGAAGTAATTCATGTTGCGCGTTGTGACCAGAAAATGGCTTCTTGTCTGATTGAACTAGGCGAAGGTGAACTTGCCCTAGAAACTGCCCGCAAAGCGGTTGATGTTTTTGAAACGGGCCATGATCACCGTCGCGAAACCTTTGCTTCCTTTGAATTCGGCAAAGCTCAGATCTTGTTAGAAAAATACGATGAAGGCTTAGCAACTTTAGAAAATGTCTTAGCGATCGTTAGTGAAGATGAGCCTAAGGATTTTGAATTCATTGTTGATATTGAATCTAGAATCGCCAAAATCTTGCGCATGCAGGGGCGAACAGATGAGGCCGATGAAATTGAGCGCCGCTTGAAAGCAGTTCAGGAAGCGCTAGAAGATGAACCTGAGCGTGATCTCCTCAATTAAACATAGAGATCAGATCAGCATCACCATGGTCTGCCTGGGCAATATTTGTCGCTCACCCATGGCGGCTGCGGTTTTAGCCAACAAGAAAGAGACGGTTCAGTCGCCGGTTATCACTGTAGATAGCGCAGGCACTGGCCCATGGCATATCGGACAAGGCCCACATCCATCATCAAAGAAGATTTGGGAAAAAGCTGGCTACAAGCATGAACACAAAGCTAAGCAGTTCAGTAGTAATGATTTCTTTGTTCATGACTTAATTCTTGTGATGGATTCTAGTAACTATCACAACGTCATTTCATTGGCAGAAAGTGAAGAGCATCGAGCAAAGGTTTTCTACTTGAGAAGTTTTGATCCAGCGCTTAAAGGAATTGATCCGAGCTCCGCCGATTATTTCAAATTAGAAGTTCCAGATCCTTATAACCAAAGTGATGAAGCCTATGAGGCAACTTTGGCAATGGTAGAACGCGCAGTAGATGGTTTGCTAGACGAACTAAAGTCTTAACGAGGCAGGTGCTGTAAGGCCCAGTGATACATCGCAATTGCTCCGGCGGCAGAAGCATTCATTGATCTAGTCGATCCGTATTGATTGATCTCATACAAAACTTCGCAAACCGCGATTCCTTCATCAGACATTCCAGCACCCTCTTGTCCAAACAAAAGAACACAGCTTTCAGGTAAATCTGCAGGCTCTAATTGCTTTGATCCAGGGACATTGTCAATGCCAATGATTGGCAAGCTTTGTTCTTTGCAGTGCTTTGCAAAATCTTCAATAGTTGGGTGGTGCATCACGGTCAAGTATCGATCCGTCACCATTGCGCCGCGCTTATTCCAATCACGCTTTCCGACAATATGTACTGCTGAAACATTAAATGCATTTGCAGTTCTAACAATTGATCCAATATTTAGATCATGTTGCCAATTTTCTATTGCAATCTGCAATTTGTGTCGCTTGGTATTTAAATCTGCAACGATTGCTTCAACAGTCCAATATCGATAGTGATCTAGGACATTTCTGCGATCACCGTTCAGTAATAATTCAGGATCGTATTGATCTCCTTCTGGCCATGGCTTTTCGTGAGGTCCAACACCTACAACAGGAAAGAATTCACCTGGGCCAATACTGGCGGGGGTTGTTGGAGAAGACATGTATGCACTCTAAACTGAATACATGTCAGCTATCAACACGGTCGTTTATGTAATCCACCTTCTGTCCGTAATCGGGATATTAGTTCTGCTTTTTCTTCAGTGGAACAAGTCTCCACGCAAGTTGAATCCAGGGGTTCTTCACGCAAGCCTTACTGCGCTGCTGGCAGGAATAGTTTTGGTCGGTCTTCATAATTCAGTTAAGCCAGATGAAGAGCTCAATCACATCAAGGTTGGAATCAAGTTTATTTTCCTACTGATCATTCTGGTTCTTGGCTATACAAACGTTAAGAAGCCTGAACTTCCAAAAAATGTTTGGTTAGCGATGCTTGGCTTAACCATTACAAATATCGTTATAGCTTCCTGGCGCTAGAAAGTAACAATGACTTTTCTGTACCGTTTACTTGCGGTAACCCTTGCCGCGATTTTTTCGGTACTTCCTGCGCAGGCAGCCTTAGCACCTGAATCAATTCCTCCCGTCTTTGACGAGTTACTGAAAAATCAAAACCTTTCAAATCCGGCGATGATTGTCATTGATGGAAATACGGGTGCGATTGTGTATGAGAAAAATGCTTATTCACAACGCAAGCCTGCATCTGTCATGAAGATTTTGACGGGTGCAGTTGTACTTGAGCACCTAGACCCTACTTCTACATTTAGCACGACGGTCAATATCAATCCGGAATCCAAGACGGTAATTGTTAGAGGCGCTTACGATCCATGGATCAGCTTGGATCACAACACGGCACGCAAAATGAATCGTGCATCTCTGCCTTATATTGGATTTCGCACAATGACTTATGTAAAAGAATTCAATGGAGGTTCGCTAAAGAACTACAAAGTCATCTATAGCGGCTTATATTCTCAAGATGTCAAAAATCTCAAAGCATTTTGGGCTAAACGTAATTTCAAACCAACAATGAAGGCTGTCAGCGATGAAGATGCATTCATGGCGCTCGGTGAGCAGATAGTCGCAGAAAACTCACCGACAGTTGGTGCCTTGTTGGATTGGATCATGCTCTGGAGTGACAACCCGATATCTGAGCGATTGGCACGTTTATCAGCCAAAGCCGCCGGATACACCATGGATGAAAAAGGTGTTGAAGCGGTGTTTAGAGAACTTTTGGCCAAACTTGAAATTGATGATTCAAAGTTAGTTGTTGCCGATGCCAGTGGATTGTCTAGAAAAAACAAAATCACTGCAAAGTTAATGGGTGAACTACTTTATAAACTGCGTAAAGATGAAAAGTATTCTCTGATCTATGCAGGCCTTCCAGTTGGTGGAGTTTCTGGAACTCTCAAAACTAGATTCCTCACTACAGCTCCTGCAGCCGTTGGTTTAGTGAGAGCGAAAACTGGAACCCTGAACGGAACTGCAACTCTTGCTGGTTATGTTCAATCAACAGATCGAGAATATGTCTTTGTGACATTGGCTGATGAGATTCCAAAGGGAAATACCGCGCTCAATAAAGCTCGAGCAGCAATTGATCGGGTACTTGGTCGAATTGCTGCGCCAAATATTCCAGCAGAAATTTCTCCTGCCCCTTAATTGTTAGAGAAAATCTTTATCTGACCTTTGTAGCAAGCAACCCACGTGTTTCCGGTCGGAACATCGTAAGTGATGCCAATAGGCTCATTACAAACTTTGATGTTCTGAGTAACTTTCATATCACTGGTTCTAACGCGAGACATGGTGTCGCTCTTGTAGTTAACAACATACAGAGCAGAGCCATCCTTTGATATTGCAAGGCTACGTGCAGCTTCACCAGTTCTCACAGATTTACCTGGTTTGTTATTTACTAGATCCCACGAAGCAACTCGACCTGAAAGATTCATAGTTACATACATAGTCGAATTATCGGGCGACAAAACAATAGCCCGAGGGTTACTACCTATAGGAATAAATGATGTTGAAAAATCCTGCAGACTAATCACGTGGATTCGATTTCCGCCCATTTCAGCTACATAGGCTTTCGAAGAGTCATTACTGATTGCTATTCCCCGCGGGTATCGCCCAATTTTCACTGTCTTTATCACCTTGTTTTGCTCTACAGAGATTATGGAAACTGTGTAAGAGCACCAGTTGGCAACTAGAACGTATTTGTTATCAGGGGTGGCCTCAACAACTTTTGGTACCGATCCAACGGGGTAAACAGAATCTATTTGGTAGTTGCTGCGATCAATTCTGTAAACAAAGCTATTGTCATATTTGTCTGCCGGCGAACATTTGTCAGTTCCCTCTTTATTAAATCCCTTGCCGTACATCGCATAGTTACTAACATACAAATACTTGCCGTCTGGTGAAAACGTTCCTTCAACAGGGGCACCTTTGTAGTTACCGGCGGTCTTTGAATAACCAAAATCCTTCAGTGAAACCGAATCGGAAACTGTATGCAATAGTTCAAAAGTTTTTGCGTCATAAACTGTAACTGAGTGTCGGTACATCATGTTATGCGCACTAATAACTCCATCAGCCGATGAACGAACCGACTTAGGAGCAATTGACCCGTTAATTGTGTGGATCAACTTCATTGTGTCTGGTGTCACTTGAGCAAATGAAAGCTGAGTCTGTGTTGTGAGCAGCACTAGGGAAATTGCAAGGATTTTTAACCGCATGGCGCAACTCTACAGGTGCAGTAATCTTGGCGCGTGAGAAGCGCTATGCGGGGATACCTGGATCTGATGAAGTTAAGAGTGGTAGAACTCTTACTTGTATCAACATTACCCGCGATGGTTTTAGCAGCTAAAGGATTACCAGAATTTGGATTAGCTTTTGCAACAATTTTTGCTGGAACTCTTGCGGCTGGAAGTGCCAATGCTTTTAACATGGTGATTGAAAGTGATCTTGATAAATTAATGGCGCGCACTGCAAAGCGTCCGGTTGTTACAGGACAAATTTCAAAGAAGAATGCAACCGTATTTGCGACTTTAATCGGAGTTCTTTCTTTAATTATTTTTTGGATTTTCACAACTCCATTAGCAACTCTGCTTGCTTTGATTGCAATTGTTTTTTACGTGGTTGTTTACACAATGGCCTTGAAGCAACGTACGGCGCAAAACATTGTTTGGGGTGGAGCAGCAGGTTGTATGCCAGTACTTATCGGTTGGGCAGCAGTCACTAATTCATTATCACTGACAGCCTGGGCTTTCTTCTTTGTAATCTTCTTTTGGACTCCACCGCATTTCTGGGCTTTAGCGATTAAGTACAAAGATGATTACGCGGCTGCAGGAACTCCGATGCTTCCAGTCGTAGCGACAAAGGGCCGAGTCCTTAAAGAGATGTGGTTTCACACAATCTTGATGATTGCATCATCAGTCTGGTTGATTATTGCAGCCGAATTACCTATGTGGTCCTTGGTAGTTACCGTAGCCCTTGGTTTGGTTTTCGCAGTTCAGTTGATTTCGCTCAAAGAGGGATCAACGGAGTATGCAAAAGTTGCTGGCAAGATTTTTCAGTGGTCAATCACTTACTTAAGCTTGCTATCTGTGTTGCTAGTTGTTGCACAACTACTTAGCTAGGGCTTGTTGCAAATCCTTAATCAAATCGGATGAATGTTCTAATCCAACAGACAAGCGCAATACCGAAGGTGTAATTCCCATATCCGCCTGCACCTCTGGCGCTAAACGACGATGTGTAGTTGAAGATGGATGAGTAATTAATGACTTGCTATCACCTAAGTTGTTGGAGATATCAATGACTCGAAGCTTGTTCATGAAGGCAAAAACCTCGGCTTGAGAACCATTGAACTCAATTCCGATTGTTGATCCTCCACCATTATTCATTTGTTTCATTGCTAATTCATGGCCTGGGTGAGATTTCAAACCTGGGTAGCGGACAGATTTAATGGCAGGTTGCTTTTCAAGGAACTCTGCAACCGCTTGTGCATTTGAAACCATGCTTTCAACCCGCATGTGCATGGTTTCTAGTGACTTAACTAGTACCCATGCATTGAATGCACTGAGTGCAGGGCCGGTATGGCGCACAAAAGGTAAGAGCTTTTCTTGAATATAAGAAGCAGACCCTAATAACGCACCTGCAAGAACTCGACCTTGGCCATCGATGTGCTTAGTTGCTGAATACATAACCACATCAGCACCAAGTGCTAAAGGCTTTTGCAAAACTGGTGATGCCATTACATTGTCAACAATTACTGTCGCACCGACTTTATGTGCAAGATCGCTAACCATTTTGATATCAACAATCTCTAACAATGGATTACTTGGAGTTTCAATAAAGACAGCCTTAGTTGGCTTGTTAAGCGCCTTTGCCCATACAGCGGGATCATTTCCCTTAACTAATTCAAAGGTAACGCCCCACTTAGGTAAAAATTCTGTAATAACCACATGGCAAGAAGAAAACATTGCAGCTGATGCAACTACGTGATCACCTTGTTCGACTAGGCAAGCAAGGGATGCAAACATTGCGGACATTCCAGAACCTGTTGCAACGCACATTTCTGCACCTTCAATTGCAGCCAAACGTTTTTCAAACATGGCAATCGTTGGATTATGAAAGCGACTGTAAAGATAGTGATCGGTTTCTTCGGCGAAAGAATCAAAAGCTTCTTCAGCAGATGTGTAAGTAAAACCACTGTTTAGAAATAGCGCTTCTGAAGTTTCACCAAAACCTGTGCGAGCAAGACCAGCACGAACTGAATGGGTTTGCGGATGTAATTCCCAGTCAGGTCCCAGTGTTTCCTTACGAGGTTGATAACCCCAAGGTCGTTTACTCATAGGTTAATTGTGGCAGAGTACGGGCATGACTAATACTGCTATTTCAGTCTCAGATCTATCGAAGAAGTACGAAGATCGCTTAGCGGTCTCGCATATCAACTTTGAAGTACCGCTCGGTACGGTGTGTGGCTTTGTTGGGCCAAATGGTTCAGGCAAAACCACCACAATGCGGATGCTGCTTGGCCTAATTACCCCAACAACTGGACAAGGTCACATTCTTGGCGAACCAATCGAACATCCTGAAAAGTACTTAAGTCGAGTTGGCGCAATGATCGAAGGCCCTGCTTTTTATCCAGCATTATCAGGCCACGAAAACTTAATGGTGCTTGCACGTCTTGGTGGATTTCCAGTTGAGCGAGTACAACAGTTATTAGACAAAGTTGGCCTCGGAGATCGCGGAAAGTCGAAGTTCAAAACTTATTCATTAGGAATGAAGCAACGACTTGGCATTGCAGCAGCTTTATTGCCTGAACCTAAATTGCTAATGCTGGATGAGCCAACAAATGGCTTGGATCCCGAAGGTATTCAAGAAGTTCGTGCGCTATTGCGCGACTTAGCAAATGAAGGAACGACAGTATTTGTGTCTTCGCACTTGTTATCTGAACTTGAAATTATCAGCGATCACATCGTGATGCTAAGAAAAGGTGAAATTGTTTTTGCTGGTCCAATCGGTGAATTAATGGCCCAACAACAACCAACAATCATTGCAAAATCGCTGAAGAAATCTGACTTAAAGCGCATCGTCAAGATTGCAAAGGATGCAGGACATCACGCTGTAATTCGAGACGATGCTGTTCACGTTTTAGCTGAAATGGACTGGGCTCCAGTACTTAATGAAGCTGCTTTTGATGCAGGAATCACTTTGGCGCAACTTGCTCCACAGCTACCAAATCTTGAAGAAACTTTCTTTGAAATGACGGGGGATAAGTAATGTTCAATGTCATCAGAGCTGAACTTCGCAAATTACGCCGTCCAACATTATTTCTCGGCACTATGGGCGCGGTTGTATTTTTCAGCGGACTCTTTTCAGCGTTGCTTTACCTATTAATTGATTCACCCCAGGGAAACGCTGATCGTGGGCGTGTAATTAGTCGAGAGGTCTTGGCTCTAGCAAGCGGTGGTGTTCAAGGCTTTGCAAATGTAGGTGGATTTTTAGGAATTATTGCCCTGTGTGTTTTTGCAGCGCAGACCGCACAGGAATACACATACGGAACGCTTCGCAACCTATTAGTTCGCCAGCCAAGCCGAATGAAAATTTTGTTTGGAAAATTGATATCGATGATCATTTTTGCCTTAGCGATGATCACCATATCTGCAATTGTAAGTATTGGGATTTCGGCGATTTTGGCACCGACAATTGATGTGTCTACGGATTTGTGGTTTTCCAGTGCTGGCATTGAGTTCATTTACACCACTTTTGTAAATGTAGTTATCTCCGTGGTTGGTTACGGAATCATTGGAATGGTTCTAGGGCTGCTTCTACGCTCTCCCATTAGCGCCATTTCATTCGGAGTTCTTTGGTTGTTAATTGTTGAGACTTTGCTGATAGCGGTGAAGAATTCTCTGCAATCTTGGATGCCTGGTTATCAATTAAGCACTATCGCTTCAGGTGGAACTGCTGATGTGACCTATACGCATGCCCTTGCTGTCGGCGGTGCGTATGTAGCAGTTGGTGCCGTTGTGGCATCAATACTCTTTGTTCGTCGTGATGTAGCTAATTAAGGACACTCTCACCTAAAAACACGGTTTTCCAAGGTTGGGCATTTATTCTTGAACCCTTCCCTTCCGAAAGGTAATTGTGAAAAAGAGTTTTAGGGCGATTTCGCTTGCGGTAATTGTGGCTCTGGCGATTCCGTCAGTTCCGGCATTTGCAGCCCCAAAACCAACTCTGGCCGAAATCGAAGCCGCCAAGAAAGTTGAAGCTGCAAAGAAAAAAGCAGCAGAAGCTCAGGCTAAAAAATTAGCGGCTGCCAACCAAAGTTTAAGAGCGCTAACCGCTAAAGCAAATGCGGCAACAGCGTTGTATCGAAAAGCACAAGCAGAATTAGCAGTTGCAACAAATGCAGCAAACATCGCCGCAAAGCATGCGGCTGAAACCGCAGCTGCTGTTTCAGAAGCCCATAAGACCATCGGAAAACTTGCAGCTAATGCTTACATCATGGGTGGAAGCCTGACAGATGTTCAATCACTACTTAGTGCTAATGGCCCGCAAGATTTAATCGATCAGCTATCAACTCTTGGAACACTAGGTTCGCAGAACTCAGTTGCACTTGATCGATTTAAGGTTGCAGAAGAAGAAGCACGCAAAGCCAAGAAAATTGCCGATGATGCAAAAGCTGTACAGCAAGTAGCGACAGAAAAAGTTGCCGCAACAAAGAAAGTTGCAGATGATGCGAAAGCTGAACAAGCCAAAGAAGTAGCAAAACTTCAAAAAGTTCAAGATGAATTAATGCGCCAATTGATGAGTGCACGTAAGGTAAGAACAACACTTGAACAGCAACGACAGCTGGCATTGCTAGAAGAGAGCCAAGCAAGCACTGCAACGCAGACACCGGGACAAAAGAGTGTTTGGCCAGATCGTGGATTCAAGGGTAGATCCACAATTAGAACTACTCAAGAACAACGTGACAAAGCAGTTGCTTTTGCTAAAGCTCAGGTGCTTGCACGTAAGCCATACATTTGGGGATCAGAAGGACCGAATTCATTTGACTGTTCTGGACTTGTTTACGCTGCATACAGAGCAGCTGGTTTAGGTTGGCCTAACTGGGATCGACTTAACTCCGCCCTTTATTCAGGCTATACAAAGCATGTTTCGCTCAAGGAATTAGTTCCAGGCGATTTACTTTTCTACTCCTACAAAGGAAATATCTCGACCATTCACCACATCACGATTTATGCCGGAAACGGAATGATGTGGGAGGCCAACTCAAAGGGCAAAGGCCTGCTTTATTCAAACATGTACAGCATCAAGGGTTTGATGCCATTTGGTGGCCGCGTCTAAATCAGCACTACTCTTGAGCCATGACTACAGCGGTCCCAGCGGTTCGAAATGCTGTACGCACCTGGCTTGAAAACTTCGAAGCGGGCGACACAATTCTTGTTGCTGTTTCAGGCGGTGCAGATTCTTTAGCATTGGCACACGCACTTTCAATTGAATCAAAAGAGTTTGTGATCTCGGTAATTGGCGTGACAATCAATCATCAATTGCAAGAGCAATCTGGTGCGCAAGCAGAAAAAGTTAAAACGCAACTAAATGCATTTGGCATGGATTGCATCATTAAGAAAGTTACGGTTAATCTTCATGACGGTCTAGAAGCATCTGCACGCAAGTCTAGATATGAAGGGTTACAAGAAGTTGCAACAGAACAAAATGCAGTTGCAGTATTTCTTGGGCACACACGTGATGATCAAGCCGAAACTGTTTTACTAGGATTAGCTCGCGGATCTGGGACACGTTCTCTTTCCGGGATGGCCCACCACAATGGTCTTTACATTCGACCACTGCTTGAAATCACCCGAATTCAAAATGAAAAGTATTGCGAAGAAATGAAGTTGCAATTCTGGAACGACCCACACAATCAGAACCCAGAGTTTTCAAGAGTTCGAGTTCGAAACGTGGCGCTACCAATTCTTGAAGAAAGTATTGGTCCAGGAATTTCAGAAGCGCTGGCGCGCAGCGCACATCTTTTGCGTGATGATGCTGACGCTCTCGATCATTGGGCTAAACGTGAAGAGATTCATTTAGACCTTGCAGATTTAGATTGTGCCCATCTAGAAGAACTGCCTCGCGCCATCCGAACCCGAATCATTAGAGCCGCGGTCTATGCCGCGGGTGCCCCTGTCGGGTCAGTGACGATGGAGCATGTGAGCGGGGTTGAAGCCCTAATTTGTGCGTGGAACGGCCAAGGTGCGCTCAATTTGCCGGGCGGTGTGAAGG